>Ga0041059_1001271_pt1 | contig 20166 bp, 11 predicted proteins | sample AraColnosormetaG_FD_56232 | JGI IMG/M metagenome (GOLD analysis project Ga0041059, IMG submission 56232) | Arabidopsis roots microbial communities from North Carolina, USA - Col MF nosort | ecosystem: Host-associated > Plants > Roots > Unclassified | place: USA: North Carolina | collected... | reverse complement strand
TTCACAATTAAAAAAAAAAAAAAAAAAAAAATTCGTGAAACAAAGTGACACTCGTAGTGGAACATAAGTTTAGGAAAACAAATGGGAAAATTATCGCTAGCTACATCAATTATCACACATGCAAACAAATTTAATATAGCAAAATTATTACATTAACAATCTATTCCAGCTCACAACAACAACAACAAAGAAAATCCAAAAATAATAATCGAATAGATGAAAATTCAAACTCGACCATTGCCACATCTTCAAGTACTGGGTTCTGATATCCATGGAGGGCATCTGAATTTACTCCAAATGTACCTCAGAGAATGAAGCCGTGCATAACAGTAGTAAGAACAATAGCATATGTTGTCATAATCCTTAACAAAGAAGGGACCTAGGCAACGGCATTGACAATTCTTGCAAAGTGGCCGTGAAGATGTATTGTTTGGCAGCAATTCAACACCGTCTCTGATTGTTTCTCCTTGTTTGGAGAATCTGATATCCCAAACTACACAAAATATATGAAAAGTAACCCCGCAATCTTTACAAGTGTAGAACCAACTCTTTGGATTTGTTTCTCTTTCGCAAATATCACACCAACATTTTCCGCTTGCTTTTTCATCACCATAACAAAGAGTGAGTGGATGATCATCATACCTTGGAAGCCTTACCGTTAATGGTAGAGTGGCACAACGAAAATCCAAAAAGTAATTGCATTTGGTACAACCTATAGCATACTCTTTTTGGACGATGCCGCAACACTCGCAAGTCTTCACATTACCGCGTCCAAGTTTAAGGAAGAGTAAATGATGATCATGACTTCCATGGAAAAAAGGAACAGTAATCGAACTGCATTGTAAGTCATAGAACTTTTCCCGATATACAGTTTTTGGAAATGAAGAGTAGATAAATCCTTTGCAAAAAACTTGTTGACAAGCATTGCAAGTTTCTGTGTTGCGTTGGTTTTGGAGGCAAAGAACGAGAGGTACTGGGCTCAGAAAATGTCGTTTCTTCTTTGAAATATTAGCACACGTTTCGTGGAGAACGAAACTGCAAGATGATTCTGAACAGTTGTAGAATGTGTCGGTACCGATGGGACAAACACATGCTACACACAAGATGCTCTTCTTCAAAGTAATACCATCTTTGCTCAAGTTATGTTCATGAGTGAAATGAGTGATGGTGTTATCATCATTCCTCTTAAATGGCTCAATATCTTCAATTTCTTCAAGTACTCCATCAAGCTCTCTTCCATCCCATACATCTTTCCTTGTTGCACACAGTGAATGCATAGCATAATTAGGACAAAGAGAGCATGAATAAGCCCCATATGACCAATCAATTTCTTCCCAACAAACTCCACATCTCCATTCTCCGGGACCAAGAGGATACTTGTACGAAACGCGGTGGTCATGGTGGTTGACATGAATGACACGAGGTAATTTAGCACACTCTTGATGGAAGATCATGAAATCGCATTGAACACATACATAGGGAGCACGGTCGCCTTTCATCCCACAAGCATCACAAACAAAGGAGATCAATCTTGGCATGAGTGTGAGTGTATGCTCATGGACCTTCATATTTGAAAGAGCAACTGGTGTGGGTTCTCGAATCGCACAACGCATATTCAAGTTGAACTTACAAATATCACAATGATATAGTAAGTTCCCAGTGGCATCTCCACATATATGACAATTTAAGTTTGTGTAATCTGGAGCTCCATTGCTGCGAAGCTTAAGAGGGTGTCTGACATGAGAAGGGTGAGTAATCTCTGGTGAGTCAAATACAGAGGCACATCTCTCATGAATCATGAACCTGCAACGAGGGCAACAATAGTCTATGCCACTTTCATTACAAAAGTCGCAAGGCATATTAGCTCCGAGATCAACCTTGATTAGAGGGTGGTCGTGCCATGGCAATTTCAGAGGGGATCGAGCACATATGTAATCAATTATGCAATCAATATCCACATTGAGTTTACAATCAGAGCAATGATAAAGAAGGCGCTTGGTCTTTTTACCGCAGAGATGACATTTTTGGTCGGTGTCATCAGGAGCTCCTGTCGTGAGAAGCTTGAGACAATGTCCATCATGAGAAGGGTGGTCGAATATCTCTTGTATGTCGAACATAAATACACATTTCCTGTGAACAGTAAACTTGCATTCACCGCATGAGATGACATCCCCAAACGACCGATCGCAAGCATCGCATTCCAAACCATCACGATGTTTAATGATTGATACGTGATGCTCGTGTCCTTCAAAGTACAAACTCATTGTTTGCAGAGGTGGAGAGAATGCAAGTTAGTGTTTGGGTAATAGCACATTGGTTTCTTGTAATAATTGATCAATATAGTATTTCCTCTGTAAACTCTTAGTTATATCAATGCCATTTGTTATTATATTATCATAGAAATTAATACTGACGTCGACAAATCTGTAGTAATTAATACCAGTAATACAAATAGTGGGCACGTTGTTTTAATTTCAACGCTAATATATCGATTGTCCCACTCCAGTTTTGTTGTCATGTTAGTACATTGACTTCTTAATTTCTTATCTTTGCTCTTCTAACTTTCAAAAGACAAGTTTTAATTAAATAACAGAAAATATACTATATACTAGTATTATATAATATTTGATCATCGAAGGGAACAAAATTATGATAGCTAAGATTATTGAGGTATTGAATGGCAACGGTGCCGTGACCAAACTCGCATGTCACCATTTAATAGCAAGACGATTATAGCAGGTATGATAACCGATTTCAGATTTAGATTGCTCGGGCAATAAAACATTTCACAGGTCAGATTAAAATATTTTTATAATGGACGATTGAATTTTGATGAATTATTTGGTAGTTAGAGAAGTTTTAGAATATTCGGTTAGTGACCCGTTCGATCTGAATTCTTTTACAGGTGAGTTCTAACTCTTTTTCTAATTATTACTTAACTGTATTAGGAGAAAGATATAAAAAGAGAATATAGTTCAACTATTTTAACGTATGAATTTTGGATATGATTCTAGTGATGGTATAATATTTTGTTGAGATTGGTATCATCCTACTCTGATTTTAGTTTTGAACTAATGAGTAATCTGTGGAGTCGTCAACATAACCAACAAATATACTAAACTAGAAAAAGTGCCACACATAGCGTGGATAAAATTAATATATTAATATCAATATTATGATTAAGATATATATCGTAAACTAAGAATCTATTAGATGTTGTGAATTACTATCTAAAATAAAATAGTATTTGTAATTAAAGTTTATCAAAAGGGAACAAATTGTAACCCTTTTAAAATATTTATATCATCTTACTAACAATATTGAGATACAATATAAAACTTGTATTTTATATAAATTTATAAAAATCAGGTGCAACATTTCTTTGACTTTTAGATTTCAGAGTCGAAATAATATATATGGATTATAGGGTTGTAACTTTACCTTCCAACTTTTCTTTTTGAAAAATCAGGTGCAAAATAAAAATGTTGAGAAACTTGGAAGAAATTGGTAAATTTTCAAAGAGAAACAAGTGACATGAACTCTTCATCTGATTCCAAAGCTTCCATAAACTCTGGAACAAGACATACCTCCAAATCTATACTTCCCCCTCCTTCTCTTCCCGGGTAAGCAGATACCTTTCCATCGAACTTATGCGCATAGCCACTTCTAAGCGTCACTCCTTTTCCCAACCCAAATTCACAACCATACTTATTAAACCTCGGCGAGCTTCCCATCATAACGCTCATCGGTTCAAATAGCCGATCAATATGGTAAATATAAGGAGACTTTAGCCATTGATCAATCATTTGAGATACCTTTTCGCTCGTATGTTCAGCTACTGCTTGATGCACTTTCAAAGCAGCAAATCCAAGATCATTCTCCAATAGTTCACCAGCTTTTGCAGCCGTTCTCAAAGCAGAGAGGCAGTTTCCGAAGTAATCCTTGTGAAGCGGTGGATACATTCTTCCTCTGTTGTCAGCAGCAACTCTACAACTTGTTTCTCGATCGAGAGGTAATCTCCTCGCCCTTGTTATGCATCTCCATATAACCGCGGTTAGCGATTGGAAAGATGAGATGGAGGTTGTTCCGCATATTTGGTTGACCCTTGTTTTAAGCATTCTTATGGTTTCTGATGAGAAACAGAACATTCTCTCCTTGAGAATTGGAGATTCGTAGGTTCTGATAAATTCATCTGGATGACTATATGGAAGGCTGAATAGAGGACCGTATCCTTCAGGGATGTAACGCTTCAACACGGGTGGATTCTTAAGACACAAGTCATCGTTTTGGTTGCTCTCTTGTCCTTGGAAGATTTCGGACCATGCGGTAAAGAACTTCCAGAACGCAGTACCGTCTCCCATCGCATGGTTCATAGACAGTCCTATGAAAATTCCATCTACCAATTCTGTCACCTACACAAACACAAGTGACTGAATGTCTTCTTCGTTGAAAATACTAATTGTTCGATAATGCAAATGTATGTCTAGAAATTGACCGAAGTACTTGATTTAGTTTCAATATATGGTAAATTTATATAAGTCTATAAACCTAAAAGTCCTCCAAAAATGGAAAAATAACAAACCTGGACAGATAAGAGGCTCATGGTGTGTCCATCATGATTCACAGCTTTGTGATGGTCAAAGAAAGATTGAACAATTGAAGGGACATACTTAGCACCCACAATATCTTTTATACATAAATCTGAGGTCGCGTAGATAAACCCCGCGCCAGGGCTATCGTTACAATCAACGAAAACAGAGTAAGATTTCGGTTTTTCCGTTGTTAACGATGAGAGGCGACCCGCGAGAGGGTAGAAATGGACTAGTGTGACGGCCAGAGAATCTTTTAGCTTCTCAAGAAGAGTGTCAATGGAGTCAAGTGGTGGCTTGTGAAAGAGAAGACCTTTTTGGATGTACTGAACAGAGAGCATTGCGTAGTCCCATGGAGATAAATAGTATGGTTGCTTTGATTCTTCTGGTAAGGTTTTGGGTTTCACGAAGCTTTTCGAGACGATTTTTACTGAAGATGAAGAATCCATTGTGGAAGAATGAGGTCTGGTGGCCTTGCATGAGTGAATATATAGACAGGAGAGGAGACAAACGTCTAGGTTGGTGAACCTGGAAATTTTCGTTTATCCTATACTACTTTGGAGTTTTTAAAAAGTCCAAATAACCTTTTGACCAAGTAAAGAGTTGGTGGTTCACGTTTTGACAAAAAAAAACAAGAGTTGGTGGAATTATTTTTTTCTTATGGTCTTGGTCTTGGTCAATGAATTTGTCGAATGAATGACATGATCTTATCCGACTGGCAAATTTCTACTACACCTTTCTTGTAAGTACTAATAACGTATTGGAAGGTTGGTTCGAGATCCAAATTTGATTAGGATTGAAACACTGGGATTTGACTATGAATGGAATAGTAAAATGATTGAATAGACGGAACACAATAGCTGAATACGTTTCCACAAATAATCACACATATATACTCAGAGATTAAACTTAGTAAATTTCTGATTTTTTTACGATTTTATTTTAATACAATTTTTTTTAATATTCGTCGTTTACCACTTTCGAGAAATAAACATTTGATCATGTCTAAAAGGTAAAAATATAAAATACTTTCACATTTCAACACGTTAAAACATGCCAAAGTAATATATTTCTCTATTATAATCGGCATTAGTATTACTGTATTAGGTATCAAAAATTTAAATCAAATGAACAACTAGGATGATGTCAAAATTTGAACTAAACATAAGCAACGTAGATGCTCAATAGTTAGGATATAATATGTTTTTCCGAATCTGGTTGGTGTAGTGAGATCAGAATTTGTAGCTTTGAAAAAGTTGAAAAAGGATAAATTATTCATGTGCTCTTTGAATGTCTCTCAGCACTTCGAATTTGGAGATTTCCAAATTCTTTGAACTTGAATTAGTTTCCTACACGATCAATTTGTAAAATAAAATAGATTTTCTCTTTTAGCAAAGTCAAAATCAAAACTTTTCGGATAATTTGATTTACGGGAAAAATATTGAAAAAATCGCTAATTTTTAAATTTGGGACGAAAAAAACATGAACTTTCGAAATGTTATTTAAATCATATTTTTTTTATTCTTTGATAAAATGGTCAAGTTTTATTGACTGGGCCAATTCGGACATGCCGTGAAATTTTCGTAAACAGAGTTAACGTTCCGTTAGAATTTTCTGTTAAACCCTACAATTTTCCTCAACGTGGGTAACATTTGAGCAAAAGACTATTTAGGAGGAGCAAAAGCTACAAAATCTATTAACAAACGCGTATGCGTAGCTAACTTTGTGTCGGGATCAGTAAGACGACGACCACCACGCACCTTTCGTTTCGCTTGGATTAGCAAAATGTCTAATGAGACATATAGAGATTCCACTTTTGAGCAAGGCAACTTCACGAACGCAACAAACTCCCCTTTCGCTATTCTAGTCTTACAAACCATCACATCTATTACTCCCTTGTAAAAAGAGCTCATATATTTTGACCCACGATAAATTTCTTAAAAAAAAGGATGGAATTCACTGAAATAATTATTTTTAAGATATCTTAGTTCACACGATATAAAATTAATTTAAACTAAACTCACTTACATCTTTAGCAAGTGTTGTATACTCTGGGCGGAACAAGTGCAGTTTTGCGGCCACATGTATAATTTTTAGGAATACCAATGCCTGAAGAAAAAGTCAGACGTTTCACAACTCCTACCACGTCAAAATGTCTAACATTATTAGGTGCTTCGTAGCCAGGTTCGACATTCTACACAATCAAGTGAAGCCACGGCTTAGGACATTATAGTAGAGGAGCATATTTTTATAAAAAAGTTTTAAGACTTTTATGTTATAAAAAAAATCAATTATAAGCATTTTTCTATATATTTATATTTGTTAAACTTTTCATTTACTATCTTTTTTTCATCTTTTTAAATTAATAAAATGTCTTATTAATGAATTTAGTTTAGTAAAATTTTAGATTTAAGAAAAATAAAACCTTAAACTCTAAAATTTTGATTACAAAAAAAAAGTCAAAGACTTTCTAATGTAAGGTGCTTGAACTTTGATTACAAAATAAAAACTTTGTTTTTATTAATCAAATAAATGAGTTGGCTTTGCTATCCATTAAGACAATTATGTTTGAAAAACTCGATTACGTGAATTTGATGAATGGTTTTGGAGGTAAAAATCTAAATAGAGGTATATTTAAAAAATATAATTTTGTTTTTTTTTCCTATTTTTTTGCTTACAAAATGCTTATAAAGTTCAAAAAAAAAAATCTATAAAGTTTTAGTATAACTTTTATATACTATTAATTTTTTGATTATGCAAAAAACAAATAAAGGGCATAAATGTTTTATATCTGTAGGGCATTCCTACAAATATTAAAAGTTTTAGTATAACTTTTAATATATATATATTATTGTTTTTCAAATTAATTCTTACTAGTCAAAGTTAATGGGATTGTTAGAAATTATTCACGTAAACAAACAAATATATATTTATATATATATGTATATATACTATTATTATTCAAATTAATTCTTACTAGTCAAAGTTAATGGGATTGTTAGAAATTATTCATGTAAACAAAGAAATATATAAAATTTTCTTCTATTTAAAAAAGCAAAAAAATTGACTCTTGAATTTTGGTATAGTACTGGTTTAGCTAAGGATGTACTAAAATTTATTATTGAAGTTGATCGATGAAGATGACAACACCGTACTATATATATACACATACTAAGAGGGAGAAAATAAAACACTTAGTTAAGTATACATCGAGGAAAATGACTTTCAAAATTAAGAAGAATGGTTTAATGGTGCAATTGCGTATTAGTTCTCATATGATTTAATTTTTAAATATCTATTTTCACTTTTCGTATAAATTTTACTTATTCTAATAATATCTCTTAAATTTATAAGATCTTGTGTGACCGTTTTTTGGTATGTGTCACTAGTTACATTATTGAATTTAAGGGTTCGATAAAAACTTATGGAATGATCGGGTAAATATATTTAACCACGGATACTTATTTGATTTTACATCTAGGTTTTTTAATGTTAAAAGTAGATTGATCACCTAAATTTAAGTCTAGGGATATGTACGAAACAAAAATGTTTAACAACATACTCGTAAGAACCTTAAATGAGCAATACTTTCTTTACCAATGAAAGCTGCTGTTAGAGGGCATCCTGAACATGTGGAGGTTAAAATTAATGACTCTCTAACTATTTTGTTCAAACAGAATTTCATAGATTTTCCATTTTTTATTTTACTCATTTTGTAAATAACCTCATTTTACCATTGATCAAATAAATTTAACATTTCATATAAAAAAAAACCTCATTTGAAAATTGTATTTAAGTATTCAATTATTTGGAGATTGTATTCAAGTATTTAATTTGACAAATATAATTTGGTTAAATATTTCAAGTATTCTAAAAACATTCAGATATTTCAGTTATTTCAGATAGTTTGGTTATTTTGAGTGTAAACATAACTAATATCTTTAAATTATAAATTATAAATTTGGCTATCTTGATTATTTGAAATATAATTAAGAATAACATTTTAGATATATAATTGTATTTCAGATAAGTCTGACATTCACTAGATTTTTAATTTATTTTTAATTTTATTCCCATATTTTTTTTTTTTCTTCTCATAAGTGTATTATATTAACCACCAAAAGAGGAAACAAAGCATTAAAGCTTACAACGATATGTGCAGAAAGAAAAGTTAGGCCCAACATAGCCCATAAGATTAACATCTACGGCATAAAGATGTTTTGACATTTGGACTCTATCCAATACACGTGTCCACGTGATATTACAACTGCAACACAAGATGAAGAGTCATCGGAAGTGTACCGACATCAACCTTCGCCGCCGATGAACACCGAATCCGGTGAGGAATGCATCGCCGAAACATCGCACAATGAATCCTTGTAACCACCGAAATAAAACTGAACGGTGCTCCATTTAAAAGACACAGCAAAAAGGAATCATAATAAGCATCGGAATATTCTTCAATCTTTCAACCCGAAGACATAATCGCTTGATAGATTTCTGCAAATCGAAGTTTCTAAAGACACAAGACAGAAATTAATCTTAAGTAACTAGCACCTAAAACTAATTACCATCTCAAATCTGTTGAGATTTATTGAAAAACAAAACTAAAATATCAAAGCAATCAGCATAAAACTGATTGACTACGAGCAAGGATACAAGCGGCCAAAACCTCTTATGAAAGCAGGATTTGCCGTACGGGAACCGGTCATCTCCACTAAAAGAGCTAGAAGATACCGGGCAAAAGCCCAAATTATTTGGAACGGCTATCATCGGAAAATTCTTGTAGGTGGAGACAAAAAGCTTTCCCTCTCTGAAGGTTTTGTGAGAGAGAAGAGAGAGAGAAGCTTTAGCTCTTTTTATTCCCATATTTTTTTAAAAAAATCATTCAGATATTAATTATCTAGTTCTGTTCGTTTCCTTCCAATCCAGTTCAGTTTAGTTTGGTTTATTCGGTTCTGAGCCGGAGCAACAAAAGGATCAATCTTAAAATCCTCGTTATGTTATGACGATTTTGACGAGGACCAATATTGTAACTTTCTATAGTTTATTTTATTATTCCTCCTTGTAGAATAGTTTATTTGCAAAATAAACCCATATTAATATCTCTTTCTCTTTTTTTCACCACACTCTCTCTCTCTCTCCGGCTCACACGAGTCGCTAATCAAATAAACCTAAACCCTAGATCGTGATCGGCAACGGCACCTCCTCGTCGGCGATAGCTTCTCTTCCACTAAAAGAAAATCCTCTTCGGTATTCTTCTTCCTCTAATCAATCTCTCTCTCCGTTTCGGATTCTCATCTCCACTCGATGACTAGAAACGTCTCGATCTGTTTTAGATTTGACAACGATTCATGATTCTGATTCGTTCATTGATTTGATTCTCTTTGATTTTGTGTTAACTCTCGTTTATAAGCTTAGATTTGGTTCTCGTCTCTGATTCTGAATCGTTCTTGTAGTGATTTGATTTATCATATAAGCGTAGAAGAACAATTTGTGTTTAGTTGAATTTGATTTTTGTTATGTTTAGGTGAGAATGGCAGAGCATTTAGCTTCAATCTTTGGTACTGAAAAGGATAGAGTGAATTGTCCGTTTTACTTTAAGATTGGTGCTTGTCGTCACGGTGACCGGTGCTCACGGCTTCATAACCGTCCCACCATCTCGCCGACGCTTCTCCTCTCGAACATGTACCAGAGACCTGACATGATAACTCCAGGTGTGGATCCTCAGGGACAGCCGTTAGACCCGAGTAAGATCCAAGACCACTTTGAGGATTTCTACGAAGATATTTTCGAAGAACTCAACAAGTTTGGTGAAGTGGAGAGTCTCAATGTTTGTGACAATCTTGCTGATCATATGATTGGGAATGTGTATGTTCTGTTTAAGGAGGAGGATCACGCAGCTGCTGCGTTGCAGGCTTTGCAGGGGAGATTTTATTCCGGTCGTCCTATCATTGCTGATTTCTCTCCTGTGACGGATTTTAGGGAAGCTACTTGTAGGCAGTATGAAGAAAACAGCTGTAACCGTGGTGGGTACTGTAATTTCATGCATGTGAAGCAGATTTCGAGGGAGCTTAGGAGGAAATTGTTTGGGAGGTATCGTCGTTCATACCGTCGGGGAAGCAGAAGTCGAAGCAGGAGTATAAGCCCTCGACGTAAGAGAGAGCATTCGCGAGAGCGAGAGAGAGGGGACGTTAGGGACCGTGACCGGCATGGAAATGGGAAAAGGAGCAGTGATAGATCAGAGAGGCATGATCGGGATGGTGGTGGAAGGAGGAGACATGGAAGCCCGAAACGGAGCAGAAGCCCACGAAATGTGAGAGAAGGAAGCGAGGAAAGGAGGGCGAGAATTGAGCAATGGAACCGAGAACGTGATGAGGGAGTTTAAGGGTATCGTTTGGGCTGATTACTTCATAAAAATCGGTAAAATCTTGTAATGGATATTCATTTGGTGTTCTTTTTTTGAACTTGAAAAATGAGTGGCATGAACTCCTTAGATGATGTAAGGTGTTTACTGTATTTTGTAGAATTTTTGTTTAGAAACTAGTTCGTGAGGCAAATGATGGGTTCAGTTTTTCTAAGTTAATGTGGTAATGATCCCTTGGTTATTGTTCTTTATGATTGTCCCTTGCAATGTCTTCTTATAAGGTTTAAACACTTTGTATTGTTCGGGGAAAGAGATAAATGTTGTACGATTTTTTTGGGTGGATTGAATGAAGAAACCGAACCCAACCCAAATATTAACCCAAATATTATAAATACCCGAATGGGTGCTATGAGCCTAAACCCAAAAAACCCGAAGCGTATCGGAGCGTGTATTCGAATGCCAAGCCCTAGTCAGTTTTATTATTGTTAGTGTCCACTTTTCATGTTTAATGGATTTTGTTCTCGATAACTCAAAAAGTTATTATTTACAAGTGTGGTATCAGAGCATGGTTCATGATGCTACGGGAAACCATTTTCAATGTTTTATTAAGTAAATGTGTCGCAAAAGATGTTAGGAATTGGTTCAATCACTTGCTAAAACTTAAGTAGATGGGATTATATGACTTATCCTTTTTGTTGTGTTGTAGTATGCCGCCAAAGAGATCTCATGGTTGTGATTCAGTGGGAGAGGAGGGACGGTCCATGGGTCTGCCACCCCAAAGATACTATCTTTTGTGAGAGAGTGGGGAGACAGTATATCGGAAAACCGCTGACAAAATTTTCCATAGAAGGAGCAACAACAGTGGCTAAGCTCCACCATCTTTGTATGTACAAGCAATTCTGGCAAAACTTGACAGAGAGCATTCTGGAACAGTAAAATATCTCCAGGCAACGGCTCCATGCCGAGAGAAGACCAGGGAGAGAAAGAGATATAGAGTGAAGGAGATATAGTTCCAACAAATTTTAAGTTTAAGAAATGAACATTCATCTTTTAGGGCTTTCTTTATTATGTTCTACAACAACAGTAACCAAAAAAAAGAGAGCTAGTGGTATTGAGACGATACATGACTTAGCTGTGGGAAGGTTTTGAGTTGCCGATTTGTTCTGCCGTGTTTTCGGCTTTCTGCTTCCGATTGTAAAAGCTAATTATCTTCTTATCCAATTTGTAGTATGACTCCATTCTCTTAAGTGGTTTCAGGCTTAGATCAATGAAATGTACCTACAGTTACATAAATCAAATATCAAACAAATATAACAAAATGAAGAAACCGATTATATGGTTCCTGAGAACTCAACGTTTTCTAAGGAAATTTCTGTTCTTATAATGATTCGCGGATCCCACATTTTATTTTTAGAGAATTGTACCAATGATCTCAGCAAATATTATTAATAGTTCTTTCACCATATAAGACAAGAATGTGTTAAAATGGATCATACCTTGTAATCAAACGTTTGATTGGTCGGTTTTAGAGAGACGTAATCACCCGAGGGTTCTGAATCCCAAGCATTCCTTGATTGAAAACTGATCATAATACTACAGTCTTTGGCAGTTGCAGCTATCAAATACTCCTTCACAATCTTCAAGCTTTCATCTAAAGGTAAAGCATGTAGAGACAATTCCGCCTCCAGTGGCTTACCTTCTTTACATATAGGACAAGGCTGGTTGATTAAATCGTAATACGAATGAATCGCTCCTTCAATGTCTAATTTGTCTAGCTTCTGAATTTCAAGAAGTCTATCAAGAACTCCTGAGCCATAGACAGCGTCAGATACTAGTTGTAGAAAGCACTCTGTCCTATGACCGTCTTCTGATTGAATGAAGCCTTTGAGAGCATCCTCAAAGGCATACCCGATTTCGGGGCTGGTTCTCCCGGTGCTTTCACCTGAACCCCCTAATATGAGAGAACCATTCAAGAATACGCGGAAATTGTTTTGAGGAGTGGAATATAAAGCTTTTATAGCTTCCAAAACACTCTCTTTTGATCCAGAGAAGAGATCAAGAGGATCGTACTCGCTTTCTTCAGATATCTGTAGAATGGTGACATACTTATTAGACATTTCAGCAAATCACAATCTATAGACCATTAAGATTTTATACTAACAATGACTTGCTTTTACCTCGTTATATTCCAACTTTAAGAGTTGATGCATTTTGAAACGGCTTACGCTTGTTTTGAGCATGTTTTCTTTACCTATGAACCTTGAGGTTGGAAGAAATCCGCATTTGGGCTACTTCATGGAATTAAGGACAGTGAGTTTAGGTCAAGCATGATAAAGAGAAAACTAAAACAACCCAGAGGATTTATCAAACCTTTATTTCAACACTAATGCAATCACCACCGCTAGAAATACCTGACACAGATAACACCATATAGTTACGACTAATTTTTATGATCATGAAAAAAGTCCGATTTCTTATAATAATAGGTTACCTTGAGAAAAAAGTGAATGATCATTCAATATAAGGGCAGAATCATGACTCGTATCAACATTTGCTGCATTAACACGCCATAGCGGACGCTGCTTAGTTACTTTCTTATCAACACACTCAAGAAACTCCTTGGACACAGAAACACGTACCTACAATACTCTAATCATCAGCTTACCAAGAAGCCATAAGTATCTAAATAAAACCAACAAAGACCATTTGATAATATTACTTACTCCAGCATCAACATGTTTAGGACCCAAGAGTGGGATGATCACATTCTTAACATATCTTTGTTCAAGAACTTCCTTGTTTGGTGATGAAATCAGCTCATTGTTTTCTCTCCATAGATGTTGCTCATCGCTTGTTAAAACCGAAACAACACCATTCGCATTCTTGATTGCTTTATCATTCCTCCGAGCCTTCTGTATACGAATCACTTTCCCAACCTAATCAAAGTTCAGAGATAATGTAAAAGATTGGTCAAACTTAAACAAACCAAATCCAATTCTGTACAAAACATTTTACTGTTGAACATTGTGTTAACTCTTTAGACACTAATCAATCTGAGAAGATAAGAATTATACCAACACTGATTCTGATTCTGATTCTTCATAGAAGAAGAGAGCCACTAAAAAAGAATCTATATCCAAGTTTCTAACTAGAGAATCTAAACCAAACTTTTATAAAGCTAAAAAGTCAATGACGGCGAGAATCTGAACTACTTTTTTTCAAAGTTCATCAGACTTGCTTTAACTTTTACAGGATTCAAAAGGAAGAGAGATCGAAGAAGAAGAGACTAACAAAAAGTGGAGAAGATCCAGCGTAAGCAAGAACGAGATTGGCACCACCTTCGCCTCTGTAAATCCAATCTGATGCATCTTTCTCCTCCAAAATCATCTCCATGCGATACAAAATTCTTCGATTTTTAAAATCGAAATCAAGCGAAGATCTGATCAAATCAATTCACCAGAATTTTGCTAACGCAATGCAATTGAATAGAGAACGAAGATTTCTAGTGGTTGAAGAAGAAGAAGGAGAGCTTTGAAGTATTCTTCTCTCTCTGCGTCGAGCTCAAACGTGGTGGTGGACTACACCAAAGACGCTTGGCTTACTTTGTCTCTCTGTTTGGAGGAGAGTCAAAATTAAGCTGACCTCTTCTCTGACGTCTTACGATACAACAAATTGAAAATACAAGAGTTATATTGATTCTGTGTTTTAGAATCCACGTGGACGAGGTAACCACCACGTGTTATTTCTTACTTTATGAGATTAAGTGATTCACTGTCCTTCTAATTTTATTTTATTTTCTTTGCGAAAACTGGAAATAAATAAATTTTTGAAAACAATATTTTAACATATCAATTATTTTTATAATAATTCGTGAAATAATAATGAAAAAGCTGACATGGGACACAATTGGATAATTACATCTTTTAAAGTTTTAGTTTATGTATTTTATGTAAATGCTTATAATATTTAGATTGCAATAAATCTAGAAGTCATATTTATAAATTAATATGTTTTATAATTTTACAATTTTGTAATAAGAAACTCCTAATTCATAAATCTAAAATATAAACATATTTTTCATTTAAGCTTTTCCAAGATTTATAATTATTTTAGGTGTCTGATTTTTAGATTTCAATTAAAATTAAAATATTACTTAAGTAAAATGTATTTCTGTATATATTCTATCAAAATGTTAATTTGTTTAGACAAATTTTGATTTATTTCGTAAAAGTGGGTGGGGAACAAAAACAAAAACAAACTGAACTGAAGTCACCCACACGTCTCACCAAACAAATCGAAGTCAACGTATTTCACCCACCGGTACAACAACAAAATACACACCTAAGGAAATAATAAAATCAACTTACCAGATTGTTACGTACCACACATCTCTTTAGTCCTTCGTCAACCAACGTTCCCCACGTGCTTCTCCGGTTGGTACTCACGTGACCGGCAGCTTCTCGTTCTTATTATCTGTTTTCTTCAATAACGATTCATAATCTCTAGTGTCTTATTTATAATGTCTTCACATCACAAAGATTTGTACCGAACATACATAGTTGAATCTTTCCCAAAGCACAATCTATCATATAACCACAAAAATGGTTAGTCAGAAAGAGACCGTGTGTGTAACCGGCGCTTCGGGTTTCATCGGTTCATGGCTAGTGATGCGATTACTAGAACGTGGTTACTTTGTTCGTGCCACCGTTCGAGATCCCGGTACATATCTATATGTTCTTACAAACTCATTTCTCCTAAGATTATGTATATTAATATAACGTTTATTTACGGGTTTTTTTGGATTGTCAAGGTAATTTGAAGAAAGTACAACATCTTCTTGATTTGCCAAACGCCAAGACGCTACTCACTTTATGGAAGGCTGATTTATCTGAGGAAGGAAGCTACGATGATGCCATAAACGGATGTGACGGTGTTTTCCACGTGGCAACACCCATGGATTTTGAATCAAAAGATCCTGAGGTGAGTTTCTCTATATTAGGAAACTTCTTTTGGTTTTTGCGTCAACCTAGCTTAACTTGACTTTTGTATTTGCGAATCAGAACGAAGTGATAAAGCCGACAGTGAATGGAATGTTGGGGATAATGAAAGCATGTGTTAAGGCAAAGACCGTACGAAGATTCGTATTTACTTCATCTGCCGGAACCGTTAATGTAGAAGAACATCAGAAGAATGTCTATGATGAAAATGATTGGAGTGATCTTGAGTTTATCATGTCCAAAAAGATGACAGGATGGGTAAGAATATACATATTAATTAAACTCAAGTTACGGTTTTTTGAAGTAATTTAAAGTTCATATATATTTGTGTGGCAGATGTATTTCGTGTCAAAAACGTTAGCGGAGAAAGCAGCGTGGGATTTCGCCGAAGAGAAAGGATTAGATTTCATTAGTATTATTCCAACATTGGTGGTCGGTCCATTCATCACAACGTCTATGCCGCCTAGCCTTATCACCGCGCTCTCTCCTATCACTCGTACGTGTGTGTGCTTCTTCTTTTGTTGGAAATGTGAAAATGTTAAATCTAAAACGTTGAATATATTATAATGTTTTAGGGAACGAGGCGCATTACTCGATCATAAGACAAGGACAGTATGTGCATTTGGACGACTTATGCAACGCTCATATCTTCTTATACGAACAAGCAGCCGCCAAGGGACGTTATATTTGTTCCTCTCATGATGCAACCATTCTTACTATCTCCAAATTTCTCAGGCCAAAATACCCCGAATATAACGTACCTTCAACGTAAGATATACCCGTTTAAGCCTGAACTTTTTGTTCAACCAAAATGTTTTGGCCCATAATCTCTTTGTCCTAAACAAAACTCTATATAACAGGTTTGAAGGTGTTGATGAGAATCTAAAGAGCATTGAATTCAGTTCCAAGAAGCTGACGGACATGGGGTTTAACTTCAAGTATAGTCTCGAGGAAATGTTTATTGAATCTATTGAGACATGTCGTCAAAAGGGTTTTCTCCCGGTTTCATTATCGTACCAATCCATATCGGAGATCAAGACTAAGAATGAAAACATTGACGTCAAAACCGGAGATGGTTTAACCGATGGTATGAAGCCATGTAACAAGACAGAAACGGGGATAACCGGCGAGAGAACCGATGCTCCCATGCTAGCACAACAGATGTGTGCCTAGAAAATTCAACTGTTATATTATCATATCGTTTTACTATTGGAGGTGTGATTTGGGTTTATCATTATGTTAATCATAATTTATCATTGGCAAATGATATGAAATGATTTTGTATCGCGTGTGATTGTAACGGTATGAATTAACCTATTTACGTATTTAAAGAGTGCTGTCTTTGAATCGACCGAACTTTGCAAGTTATATTTGTTACAACAACCTATGATGATTTGATCGTTATTGAAAAGGTATTTGCAAGAAAATCATTTAAAACAAAAATTCCTTGTTATTTGTTTACACAATCATTCAGGTCAACTTTACTTCTTTCTCCTTCATCGTTGATTATACGTTTGATACCATTGTTTTATTAGGTAAGATCAATATGTTAGATTAATTGAATTGGTGGATTTTTAATTGACTTTAGTGGGTGAATTTCTTGTGACAATGAGTTTTAACAAATATGCTGGAATAAAAAACCGAACCTGAATTGAAACCAAGTCGAGGTTTGATTATTTCGATCTAAGTTTTGGTTATTAGAATAGATAAATCGATTGACTAAAGTACTACTATAAAATAAATTTGGTCATTTCATGATGTCAAATAATTGAAATCAAAATTCATATTCACATAAGAAATAGAAAAGATTGCAATATATTTTTTTTTTTTGCAACCCATTATTTTATTAAATTATATATGGAGATTATTCGTAGAAAACAAATAAATATCAATTTTAACAATTGAAACTGCAGAGGCAGGCCTGATCTATTGGATCGAATCCAGGTGGTACACACAATCCTTGAACTCCTACTCTTTTATACTTGGTACCACACTCCCAGTTACACTGATCAATTTCACAGTTTTCTGCTTTAATATAAACATGACATGTACGATCCTTGCGTCTCCTCCATCACCATTCCTAATAATACATATTTAAAATATATACTAATCATTTCAATTATTTTTTGTTATAAAAATATTAAGGTGATGAAAAGAAAACCATCAAATAAAAATATGTGAAGAAACACGGAATATTTAATAAATATTGAAGTGTAGAGCATACCAATAACCAAAACAACCATAAAAATTGTAAGAGATGTGTTTTTAGTCATCTTTGATGATACAATTATAATAAAAGTAATGGATGTAATTGTATTGTGAACAAAGAACAATATATATAGATTAATTGAATGCATACATTTATATTTACAAAAATATCATTAATTATAAAAAAAAAATAGAAATAAATCAGTTAGTAATTAACTAATTAATGCTTGAATTTGTGTTTACCAAAAAAAGAGAGCAAAAAGATCAGTTAGTAATTAATTAGATGCTTTTTTTGTCATTAGATGCTTGAATCAGGAAAACTTACAAAATTGAAAACAAATCTAGAAAGTAATTATAAGTGAAAACATATAAAAACGTTATAAATCATAGTATATGCTAACTTTAACTAATCTATATAATAAATAAATTAAAATTTTGAAAACAAATCATCAAATATCAAATAAAGAATAATTCTTGGGTTCACTTCTAGGGGGTGAACCTAATTTATTCACCCCCTCTTTAATAACAAATCAATATTTGCCATGTTATTTGATTAAAAAAACTTAAAACAATTAATATTATCAAAATAAAATAATTAAAATAAATCATTAAAACCCCACTTTTTTGTAAATCCAAACCGATATATAATCTCGTTTAATTACCAAATCTAAGCCCTAATTCTCCTTTATAAACCCAAACCGCCATTTAGACTTATTTAATCGTTAAAAAACAAACCATAATCGTATTTTCTAAACCCAAACCGACATTTAACCTAGTTTAATTGTAAAATCTAAATATGTTTATAAGCCCAAACTAATATTTAACATCGTATAATCATAAAATCTAAACCCTAATCGTATTTTGTAAACCCAAACCGATATTTAACCTCGTTTAATCATAAAATCTAAACTCTCATTTTTTCTAATAAACTCAAACCGATACATAATTTTCTTTTAGTGGCAAATTAGATTTAATAGTTAAATTAATTTTTTATTATTATTACTAGTTTGTTAGTTGGGTTTAAAAGTTTCATCAAAGGAGATTTCATAATTGAATAAGGTAAGTGACGATTTTAAAATAGCTTGTTTTTAGAAGTTTTTCGTTCTAGGTTTGTTCTTATTGCATGTAGCTAGTTAGCGTCATGAACTAGTAACTGATCTTAGGGAGATAAAACCACAAAAGTGCTGAATTTATTTACTTGATCTAACATACATAGACTAGAAACTACGTTATAACAATACAAAAGCTTAGTTGTAGAGCTTTGTTTGTGGAGGTAAAGGAACTTGATCTCATTGGGTGATTGATTTTGTGGCTACAACAAAAATCTGAGTAGTTAAGTTTTTATCGATGCTACAAAATTCAATCCCCTAGTCATCTGTGATTCCAGTTTAAGGAACTTGAGCTAAACTGAATATGCTTTTGTTAATCTTCTTGTATGAGACAATATGAACTTTCGCGATATTCTTAAAGACTCAACGATTAATTATCATACAGTTGATAATAATAGTCGAAAATAACAATCGTTACCAATCCACTTCTATATTATGTATAAAATGATTAAAACTATATTATAAAACAAATAATAATTCAAATTTAAATAAATATTTAAAAATCAAAATTCTATTAGTGTTGTACAAGCACATGTTATGATCTACTTCATCACTATATTCGTCAAAACTAAAAATGTATGACTTTTCAGCTGTCATAAAAGTTTAGAAATATACAATAAATTAATTTTAAGATATCAATTTTAAAAATGATAAATGTTCTAAAATTTTAAATAGGATCAATCACAGAGACTTTTTTTTTGTAACAATTCAAATTATATGATTACTAATAACAAAATCGCAAAGTTTTATATTTATAAAATTAATTCATTTTTATTTAGTTTCAAATAATATACAAGAATATTCAAGCTAGTGTGCTCTGTTTTGTCTAATGTTTTTTTTTTTACTGAGAACTATTGACCAAACTCTTTTGTACATATTTAAAGATTCTTAAACAA
>Ga0041059_1001270_pt1 | contig 20171 bp, 16 predicted proteins | sample AraColnosormetaG_FD_56232 | JGI IMG/M metagenome (GOLD analysis project Ga0041059, IMG submission 56232) | Arabidopsis roots microbial communities from North Carolina, USA - Col MF nosort | ecosystem: Host-associated > Plants > Roots > Unclassified | place: USA: North Carolina | collected... | reverse complement strand
CGACAAAGAAAGGAAACATTCAAACCGAGGAAAGTTCTTTGAACCATGAGAAGAAACTTGGAACTGTTGTGGATATTGTTGAGCCGATGAAATGTGATGAAGGGACCAAGTGTGAGGTTACTACGACAAACAAAGGAAAGATTCACACCGAGGAAAGGTCTTTGAACCATGAGAAGAAACTTGGAACTGTTGTGGATATTGTTGAGCCGATGAAATGTGATGAAGGGAGCAAGTGTGAGGTTACTACGACAAACAAAGGAAACACTCAAACCGAGGAAAGGTCTTTGAACCATGAGAAGAAACTTGGTATTGGTGTGGATATTGTTGAGCCGATGAAATGTGATGAAGGGACCAAGTGTGAGGTTACTACGACAAACAAAGGAAAGATTCAAACCGAGGAAAGGTCTTTGAACTATGAGAAGAAACTTGGAATTGGTGTGGATATTGTTGAGCCGATGAAATGTGATGAAGAGAACAAGTGTGAGGTTAATGCTGACACATTTGATGTGGTTATTGTTGAGCCAATGAAATGTAATAAAGTGACCAAGTGTGAGGTTAATGTTGACACAACTGGTGTGAATATTGTTGAGCCAATGAAATGTAATGAAGTGACCAAGTGTGAGGTTAATGTTGACACAATTGGTGTGGATATTGTTGAGCCGATGAAATGTAATGAAGAGAGCAAGTGTGAGGTTAATGCTGACACAATGTCTCTGCAAAAACGTAGCAAGAGAGCTGTCTCTTTGGTCGAACGTTTCACAGAAGAAGAGATAAAGCTGCATATAATGAGTCTAAAGAAGCCAAGTACACAGAGCGCAGTCGAAGGAATGTGTGACCTCAAGGAGGAGGAGGAATCATGTCAATTGTGTGACGATGGCACACTCTTGTTTCCACCACAACCACTATACTGCTTATTATGCAGCCGCCGCATCGATGACAGATCTTTCTATTATACCCCTGGGGAAGAAGAACTAAGCAATGCGCAACATCAAATCTGCAGTCCTTGTCACAGTAGATGTAAAACCAAGTTCCCTTTATGTGGAGTCTTTATCGATAAACACAAAATGCTTAAAAGGAGTAACTTTGACAACGCAGATACGGAGGAGGTAAACTTCATCACTCTCTCTATCTCTCTCTCTTTCTTAATCTCTCATTTCATGAATCTTACTAACTACATAAGCTACTTTTGTTGGAGCAGTGGGTTCAATGTGAATCTTGTGAAAAATGGCAACATCAGATATGTGGTCTCTACAATAAGCTTAAAGACGAAGACAAAACCGCAGAGTATATTTGTCCTACATGTTTATTAGAGGAGTGTCAAAGTATCAACAACATGGCACTCGTTGACTATACGGATTCTGGAGCAAAAGATTTGCCTGAAACTGTCCTCAGCTACTTTCTAGAGCAAAGGCTATTCAAGCGCCTCAAGGAAGAAAGATACCAAACAGCAAAGGCTACTGGGAAGAGCATCAATGATGTAAGAATATGAAGTGGTTTCGATTCATTTGAGTTTCTGTTTAGAGTTTCTGTTTTTTATACTGAACTTGTTACTTTTTTTCTTTCCAGGTACCTGAACCAGAGGGTCTTACTCTCAGAGTCGTGTTTTCGGCTGACAGAACCTTAACTGTCAACAAACAATTTGCCAGTTTACTTCACAAAGAAAACTTTCCTAGTGAATTCCCTTACAGATCAAAGGTGAGAATCAGTAGTACCACAATTGAATATTTGACTTTAGCTCCAGTTATGTATTTCAAAACTTAGTTGTTATTAATTTCTACTCTTTCAGGTTATTCTTCTATTTCAGAAAGTCCATGGAGTTGATATATGCATCTTTGCATTGTTTGTCCAAGAGTTTGGATCAGAATGTAGCCAACCAAACCAACGCAGCACATACATATTTTATCTCGATTCTGTCAAATACTTTAAACCTGAGAGAGTAACATTCGCAGGAGAAGCTCTTCGAACTTTCGTTTATCATGAAGTATTGGTAAATATTCATCTCTCTTTTTTCATAATCATGCTTAAATGCCAATAAAAATATAGTTGTTATTGATATTGACATGTTTCTGTGTTTTTATCTCTGATAGATTGGATATCTTGAATATTGTAAGCTTCGAGGTTTCACGACGAGTTATATATGGGCGTGTCCACCTAAAATAGGACAAGACTACATAATGTATTCTCATCCTAAGACTCAGCAAACACCTGACACTAAGAAGCTTCGCAAATGGTAAGTATTTTCTTTCCTTTTTCTCCACTTTGATCCCAGCTTTATCCTTTGGTCATTGTTGTTGTGAAGATATTGGATTTGACATTAACAATGTTAATACAGGTATGTGTCAATGCTCCAAAAAGCAGCCGAGCAGAGGGTAGTGATGAATGTTACAAACTTGTATGATCGGTTCTTCGATTCGACAGAGGAATATATGACAGCTGCGCGGTTGCCTTACTTTGAAGGATCTTTCTGGTCCAATAGGGCTGAGATTATGATTCAAGACATTGAAAGAGAAGGCAATAATGAGTTGCAGAAGAAGGTTAAATTGCTTTCTAGAAGAAAAGTAAAGACTATGAGCTACAAAACTACGGGTGATGTTGATGTTGATGATGTTAAAAACATTCTCCTGATGGAAAAGGTAATTATTTACATTTTGAATGCACATAGAATTTAAATACGGATCTTTTTTCGTTTATTTTGGTAACTTTTGAAGGTGATTAATCTTTGACAATTCTGTTTTGTGTAGCTGGAAAAAGAGGTATTCCCAAATAAGAAGGATTTAATGGTGGTGGAATTGAATTATTCATGCACACGCTGTTCGAAAGCCGTATTATCAGGATTGAGATGGTTTTGCGAGAAGTGCAAGAATCTTCATTTGTGTGAAAGCTGCTATGATGCAGGACAAGAGCTTCCTGGAGAACACATATATAAGAGGATGGACAAAGAGAAGCATCAGCTCTCAAAGGTTCAGGTGAACGGCGTACTGTTTTCTACAACAGAGGATAATGATATCATCCAAGAAAACGATATGTTCGAAAGCAGACAAGCGTTCTTAGCTTTTTCTCAAAAGCATAATTACAACTTCCACACGCTTCGACATGCCAAGCATTCTTCGATGATGATACTTCACCATCTTCACACCTCAAACAAGCATCATTGCTCTCAAAACTCTAGCAGTCTCACCTGCACGGCCTGCAAAAAAGATGTTTCGACAACGATTTACTTCCCTTGTTTGCTCTGTCCGGATTACCGAGCTTGCACTGGATGCTATACCAAAAACAGAACCCTTCGTCATCTTCATATTTTCCCTACACTCCCTTCAGCTAATAGAGCGCCGTCGAGAACCGTAATGGTAAGTATATGTTACCTGAAAGTATATATCGTTTCTTTGGTTTACTTTTGACTTGTTTACTAAATTAATCAACGTATTACTCTCTTAGGTTCTTGAGATATTGAACGCAATATCGCATGCGCTTCTGTGTCAGCACAAGACCACTAAGTCATGCTCATACCCGAAATGCCACGAAGTTAAAGCATTGTTCACTCACAATGTACAATGCAAAATCAGAAAGAAGGGAACTCGTTGTAATACTTGCTACAAATTGTGGCAGACAATAAGGATTCATGTGTACCATTGCCAAGATCTCAATTGCCCCGTACCGCAGTGCAGGTAAATTTCCATTCCTCTATTTATGATTTCAATGATCATCTCTGCAACTTTAGCTTTTTTATATAACTTTGATATCTCTTATATACTCAGAGATAGGAAGGAAGTCTTGATTAGGAAGGTGTAAAGGCACTAAAAGAGGAGTCAGAAGGAGGAATATGAACATTGCATAGGTGCTGTGATGATGATAGTGTTTGACTATACAAGAAATTGTACAGAGCTAACACCTTTTCTTACATCGATAATTATTCGGTCTATAATACTGTCAAGAGTGATGGACTCTGGTGTTGTTCAATAGATAGAAAATAAGTTTGCTTGTGACGTTTTTTCTATTGGTGTGTAACATAAAATAAATAAATAATTTGTCAATATATATCATTCCTTTTGTGCAACTTTTATCTTTTCCCATAACTTTTTTTCCCATGAACAATCATAATCTTTTAATTAAAATATTTACAAATCTATTTAACACTATGATAAATAACATTAAAAGATAAAATTCAAAATATAACAAACAAAATGGTTTCGTTGTTTAATTGTTGTTTTGTTCCTGTAATTGGCTTATGTTTTGATAATCTTAGTTTGTGTTTTAATTCCGAGAAATTTTCGTTTTCACCGGCTAAATATCCAGAGAGTTACATGTGTTCTCTGGTCAATATCGTTGTAATGGGGTTTCTCTTCATTCGTTTGAAGAATTGAATAAAAGTTCCATTGCGAAAAAAAATAAAAAATGGTTTCGTTGTAGATTTTATTACACATATTATAAAGATAAGCAAAACTATTACACATATTATATAATATCATTCCTTTTGTGCAACTTACATCATTCTTTTGTTATTTTAAGATTGTTCATGCAATAATTCTCATCTATCATTACCGTGTATTTAATGCAGAAAGTTATAATTTTGACGCCAAAAAAGTTGTATCCAAGCAAACACATATAAATGGATCAAATCATCAAAATGCAAACACTTTGTGGTTACAAGGATCACACTCTCATAAAATAAATAAATCATCATCTAAAACATACCAAAAGAATGGAGATTTCTTGAAGATCATCTTTAACAAGATAGCAACTAAGTGGTAGAAAGCTAGAAAGAAAACACTACATTGTGGTGAAAAAATATCCAAACGAAATTAACACAAGCCCTCCTAAGTAGCTACTAAAGATCAAGAAGCAAAACACTAATATTGTCAACAGAAGAAGATTAGCTACATTCTCTGATCAAAGATTGGGCTACGTCGTCAAGAAAGTCCAAAGCTTCTTACCAATGGAGACTTTCCCGGGATGTTCTGCATCTGATTCATCATCTTCACCATCCGAGTCAGCCCTTAGGGGTGTTTTGTTCACATCTTCACTCATTGCCTCACTCTCATCTGTTCTTTTGGGCGAACCAGCATCTGTATCCTCAGAGTCTGCCGTAGCTTCATGCTATTGAAACAGACAATTGATAGAAACAGTTTTGTCAAGAAAGAGAAATCATAAGAAGAGGGAAAAACACAAATCCAGCTAAGTTGTGAGAGCATTCTACCTGCACCACATTCGTGCTTACTCCATTATCACTAACAGCTACACCTACTGATGCTGTGGCAGTGGCTTGAGTACAGTGAATCCCCTCCTCTTGTTGCACTCCACCAATATCTTCATTCTTCTTACTAAGTGCGGGTTCTCCAGTTACCCTAATAACCCAAAAGAGAAACATTTATCAAACAGCCTCAGTAAAAAGATGAATAAACATCTCAAACGCATTATCCTCAGTGACTGTGTTTGAAAGCAAATGGGATTTGAAGTAACCTTCTAGGTCGCCTGAGATTATATCTTTGTCCCACCACTTCTCCTTGTTGTTCTGATGCAACCTTTTGCCGCCTCTTCCGCTGATGTGCTCCTCCGGTGACACTATCTGATTTTCCATCGCTCTCGTTACCATCCTGCTCAGTAGTACAAGTTCTCAAAGAACCCACACGCCCACGTTTCCGTCCATTCTTCGAAATTGCTTTATCAGAACGACCAGTTTCACCTGTGCTTGCTTTAGTAGAGTCGTCAACATTTTCTGTTGAATCATTGGGTTCATATAGGTTTATAGATTCTCCATATAAAGCTTTAGCATCATCAACAACATCTTTGACAGAGCGTGTTCTTCTGGTTCTGGCTTTCCCTTTCCCTTTCATGCGTGATTGGCCATCAACATCTAGATTGGACAAAGAATCTGCAGCGACTTCTTGAGCCTTGCTGTTGATGTCGCTTTGATCACCGTCTGAGTTTACATTGGTGACTTCGACTTCTTTTGTGCCAGTTTCAGATTCGGCCTTTTGAACATCAAAGGAATAGGTCGTCGCTGCCTGAACGGTAGTTGATGGCCCACCCACGTTAGCTTGCTCAGTAGATTGAGGTTCTTGATCAGCCAAATTCCAAGTAACAGAGGGTTCTGTCATTTTTATTGGGGACAACTTAAGCATCTTTGAAGTACATTTCCGGAACCATGACACCTTCCCACCAGTAACTGGCAATCCTAAGCCAGCAGCAGTTGGGGATATATCCCTCATCTCCTGCCTTGGTGCTTCGTTATCAAGAATGTTGGCCAGTTTTGACATGTTAGGCATTTCCAGGTTATCAATTTCAGGAAGTACGAGCTCAGAAAGTAATTCACCGCACCGACTGCAGTTCCTATTACTTTCCATGGAAGAAAGGAAACGACTTCTCTCACTAATGAATTGTTCCCGCTGTTCCTTCAGTTTCTTGGTTAAGGCAACAAGGTCATCAACATCTTTCCGGATTTCTGTCTGCTGCTCTTCAAGATGATTTTTACTAGAATCAACTTCTAGCTTTTCTTTCTCTATTCTTTGTCTTTCATTCTGCATGTCCATCATTTCTCTTCTCGCTACATCTCTTAGGTAATTAATATTGCTCAATTCCTTCTCTCTCTCTTCCTCAAATAGCTTCTTTTTAGCTTGCAACTCCCTTTCTTTTTCTTCCAGTATAGTCTGCATATCAGACTCGAGTTTCCTTTTACGCATTTCAATATCATGAAGCAGTTGACTTCTTTCGCTCTCAGCTTTTTTAGAGAGCATTGAACGCTCATACTCCATAGTCTCTGCAAATGAAGCTTTTGCCACTTCAAGAGTTTCTAGCTCCCTTTCCATGTTTTCATTTGCTGCTTGCTTTTCTTTTTTCAGCCTTTCTTCTTCCAAGTGAATGTGTCTCTCTAGTTTTTCTTTCTGATCAGTTATATTCTTTAGTTCGTTCCCGATCTTAGCTTTCCTCTCATCAAGTTCTTCCCATTCTTTCTCAAAACTTTCCCTTTGGGCCTTCAGATCCTCAGCCTCTTTCTGAAGAAGCTCCTGTTGAGACCTGCACTTTTCTATTTGCTCCTTTAATTCGGTTTGCAGACGAAGATACTCTGACCTCTCCTCCTCAGTAACTCTAAGCTCATCCTTCTCTTTGTTAATTTCTGATAGCTGTGCTTGATTTTCACCACTTACTTTCTCAACTAAAGCTTTAAGATTGAGAATAATCTCCTTATCCTCGAGCAGTTTTTTCTTCTCAGTTTCCAATGCCTTCTCCTCGCTTTTCAAGGCTTTCTCTCTGCCACTTATGCCTTTCAGTCTTAGATCAAAATCGTTTTCTTTTTCTTTATGCTTCTCCAGTTTCCTATCTAATGCCTGTTCACGTTTAGCAACTTTCTCCTCCATGTGCTTCCACTCAGCCTCCCTCTTTTCCACTTCTGCAACCTTGCTCTTCAAGCTGTCATCAATAGATTTTCTTTTCTGCTCCATTTCCAACTCAAACTCACGCTGTGTTGAATCCAATTTAGCTTGGTGTTCATCAACTAGTTGCTGAACTGCCATCTGTCAATTAGCCAACATGAAACAATTAACACCCCGAATGCACACATGTAAATAATCACAAATGACATGGAAACGTGATATCAACCTTGTCAACATGTAAACACTGTTTACTAATACAGATAAAGGAATACTTATTAATTTTAAGACATGATAACAATTGCAGGATACGCAAAATCGAGATGGAAATTGAAAACTTTTCCTGCCCAGAGAACTAAGTCAGCAAGCAATTTATCAACTAATTATCAAACTGAATTACTAGGTATCAGATTTTATCCACAGAGAGAGATAGAGAGAGTGAGGGCTTGCCTTTTCTCTGGCTTCCAGTTTCTCTTGCAGAGCTTGTAGCTCACGCGCTTTTGTCTCTATGGATTTCTTCAACACATCAGTTTCCTGCATCCAGAGGAAGTATGTAAGTTGAAAAGATTCAAAGTACTTTAAATACTAAAAATACTAAAAGAAAAATTGAGCTGCTTACTTGTTCCCTTAAAGCAAGATCTTTTATCCTCGAACTGACATCGTCTTCTAGTTTCTTCACAGCGAGGTTAGCAGCATCAATCTTCTTTTGTGCCTCTTCCAGTTCTTTTCCCTTTTGCTTGATAATCTTATCGCTTTCATTTGCCCTATCTTCTCTCTGTTTTACAATCATTTGAGATTTAGCAACTCTTTCTTCTCCTTCTTGCAACTTTCTTTCCCATTCACGCAAGTCCTCCCTCTGCTTTGACAAAGTTGCCTCGTCTGCTTCTCGTCTGAGAAATAAAAAGACCAAAACAAGTTGAGTCATCACCCACTAAGCAGCAAGGAAACGACATAAAGATAAAACTATTCAACATACAAAAATGATATAAGGAAAGAAGTCCAATACGTACTCAGCAATGTAGGAAAACCGCTCCCTTTGAAGAGAACTTTCCCGAGCTTCCACTTCCTTTGCCTTCCTCTCCACATCTGAACTCTTTCTACTAACTTCAGCAAGTTTTGCATCAACAGCACGCAGCTTTGCCTCAACTTCAAGAGATTTTTCTTCAACACTTCTAACCAATGCATTTGCCTCAGTCAACTTTGAATCAGCTGTAAATTTGATCTCTGCATTTTCAGCGCGTAGCTCCTTCAGAGCCTTCTCCAGCTGCAACAGAACAAGAGTGTCATAAACCTTACATGTGCTAACAAATTACGCTTATGGCCAAAACGTCTCTCAATTAGAGAAAACAATTATATACATAAAAGAAGAGTTTAGAATCTTACATCAAGTGCACATTGCTTCTCAATCCCTAAAGCTTTCCTCAAACCCTCTTCCCGCTTTTCAACATCTGCTATAGCAATCAGATGCGCATTACGTTCCTGCTTTAGACACTCATTCACCTCTTCAAAAGCCTGTTGAAGCGCTTCATACTGGGAACTCCACTCCTTTTTCTCAATCAGAAGAAGACCCATACTATGTTGATATTCGAAAAGCTGTCACAGAACATCAACAAATCAGTAATTGTTGAAACAAAACCACATCCCAATGTAAGTAAGAATCATTATTCACAGTGAAACATTACAGGAGAAACTAAATTCATAACGTATTCAAAGATTCATGAACTATAATGACAAATATTGAGAGAGTAAAGACGATTAATTTACAAGCGACAAAGTTATTAGAGGAAACAAAAAGACAAAAGTAAAAAACAGATCACAAACCTCTTTTTCAAGCTCTGAAATTTTCTCAGGCAATATTCTTGGGTCATCGAACTGGATCTCACTAACCCGACCCGAAACTGGGGTCACCATGTCTAAACCGGTTCCATGACTAGAGCCATTCGAATCTGGATTTGTCGCTTTCGTCGGTGTAGACCAACGTTGCCACACCTTCAACGGCGTGGACATCTCTCACAATTCGCACAGATCTCAAAACCTAACTTTCTTACCTAATTCGGAAATTGAACACTTGAAATAAAAAACCCAGAAGCCAAAAAACGAAACCCTCTGACTTTGTCGACTTCAGTCTCTCTGAGAATTTTCTCCAATTAATGGATAAAGTTGGAAGCTTTATCCTTTAGAGATTGGCTCCGGATTTGAACGGAGTTTCTAAATTCCGGTACCGAAACTGGTTTCAAGTCCGACAACGTTTCCTAAGCAATCTCTCTCTCTCTTCTCTGTGCTGGAAACCTTTATTGTGTGGCTCGCGCGGATCGTTCACGTTCTTGTTCTTTTTTTTTTATTATAAAAGTGGACCCTATATTTTTACTTTATTTACATTTTTGGCCGCCGTCTTAAAGATTTGCTCGAAGGTTCCAAGGGTAGAACTGGAATTTCGTTGGAATTACAACGGTTATGCGTTGTGCAAGTGTGGAAACTTTTGTAAGACAAAAATACCCTCTACAAAATGTAATGATGATTAGTGTTTAATTAATTAATAATTATAGGATTTGACTGGTTTAAATGTGAATACGAAAATTTATGGAAGCATCCATAAATTCGCCGAAAATAAGAAAAACATATTTTGGATATAAATTAAAAAAAATCTAATTTTTGTCAATTTTGTCTTAGAATTACAGCAAAAATAGGAAATTATATTTTATAATAAATTTTCATGTAACTTTTACTTTGAAAGTCAATTATGGCGTGATCATAAACAATAAATACCATATATTATTATTAAAAAAAAAGATGTACATTTTGGAAATGGATAATATGAAGAAAAAGGAATACAGTAACTAAAAGAAAGAAAGAAAAAAAGGAAAGCCAAGGTGGCTAAGAGCTGTGCATATGGCTGCTGTTGTGTTTGGATGCAAGCATATGTTCTGTCTCCATGTGGCTCCCATCATTGTGCTCTTCACTCTGTCTTGTTCTTTTTCAGATTAATTTGTTTGGCTTCCTAGTATTAATGTTTAATGATAGTATTTTAAAATAATATTTGCAGTAGTAGACACAATAGACATGTAATTAAGAAGATGGAAATGCTTTATCCAAAAAAACACAATACATTTATTTATTATATTATGAATAAAAAGAAGAAGAAATAAATGTAGATCTATTATAGATGGTTTTAAACTCAAGATTTTTTTTTAAAAAAAAAACAAATTAAAACTCAAGAATGTACTTTTTTTTGGGGGTCAATTTACTAATTGCCAATAAGAAGAATTGAACTAGCAAAGAGAAGATATAAGAATGTATTGAACTAATTTGTTATTACCTTTAAAATTTGTAGTAGATATGTACAAATGTACAATAGATTGACTTGACTAATAGATTTTTTTTTTTCCAAGACTTGACTAATAGATTGTTGAGTAACTCCTTAACTATATTAACAAATTATAACCATAGTATTAAATCATTATGTTTGAAAATACTAATATATATAAGTTTGTTGCTGCAACAAAAGTCTCTAACTTTAGGAGATTGCTTTGTATGAAGAAAGCTTTAGCTTTAATATTTGTTTTATGTATCGATAATAATGTTAAGGGGAATATCTGTTTATGATAGTTCGTAATTAGTCATGAAATAATCGTAGTAGAATTTACTACTCAATAGTTTACAATTTCGATGGAGACATGTCAAATAAAAATTGATAAAGTGGGTCGTTGGCTGCCGCCGTCGCTCGCACCTCCAGTTACATCTAATTTTTCTTTTCTCTTCTGAATGACTCATGTGATATAACAATCAAAATGTTCGCAATAAAGACAAGAGGGCAATCAACTACATGAAAACATTACATCTATGTAATGCATTTATCATTTTCAAACACATTCGTAGCTAAAAACGGTAGTTTTGTGATTCATATAATTGCTATCTTTCTTCTCTTGTGACATTCTATGCTATAAGAAAAGCACCTTAATTTGCGATAATAACTAATTTAATAATAACTATATATCGTAAGGAAATTTTGCAATAAAATATAGATGTCATTTTGTGTTTAGAAGAAGACCACAATAAAACGTAAAAAAACATATGTAATGACCAATATAAGACGATGAATCGATGATGCATCAATGAAATGACAATATAGATGTCATTTCTTGTCTAGAAGATGACAACAATGAGACGTAAACAAAAGAAATGACCACTATATATAAGACGATGACGCATACACATCAATTAAGGGGCGACCAGCGATGGCTTGAGCATTTCTTACATATTTTTTGATGGATTCCAACGGATTTGAAAATAGTTTAACATGATATATAACTTTAGATACATTTTATTGGAAAGAAAAAAGAAATGAAATGTAGAAGTTTGGTGTAAATGGAACAGAAAAAAGAGGTCTAATTTTGGTGACAGAAATTAATAAAAAAGAAACATATGATATGAAGAAGTGATGAAAGGGGTAATGGAGTGTTAGTGGGCCTACGTGAGAAGAACGTAATAGTTAAAAGCGTCGTCATGAGGGCCTTCCATTCCAATATGCAAATCGTGTTTGTGACCGTTGCTAATATTCTTTTCTTTTTTATTTAGGGAATCGTTTTTTTTATTTTTGGGAATCATTTTTTTAATATATAGAAAAACACAAAGACGTAAGCAAAAAGCATCTTTGAAATGAGAAATTGGGATTCCAATTTGTCAGCTGAAGAAACATGTTTCCTTCTCTTTTCCTCTAAGAAATCACCTGTTGAGTTGAGATGAATTTTCCTCCAAGTTACTAAAAGGATAGTCATTGTTGTCAAACACACTCCAAATGGTAAAAGGCAAAAGCATAAATGAGAAGGAAAAAAATGAATAAGGTAAAGATAAAAAGTTCGAAGAATGTATTTTCATCTCATTCATTCTTTTTTTCTTGAAGTTAGTTCAACATTTTTAGAGCCGTTTAGGGTATTTTCATGACGTAGACATATACTCAACCTAATTAAACATATTCTTTTCATTATTCTTCATTTCTTCAATTCAATTCTTTAGAATCGGGGAAAAAGCTTAAAAAATCCTCATTTATTTTTAATTTGGCCGTTTAATACCTGTACTTTTAAAATTGGAAGAAAAATACACAAGTTAATTTCGATTGCCTATAAAAACACTGATCTTTTAAATGTTGGTAACTTCATGCTCTCGAGTTAACGACTGTTAGTTTTGCTAACAGAATCACTAACTGTGGTTAAAATATAACCACACGTGGTTAATTAGTCCTAATGAAAGACACTGTTGCCCTTTTTCATTTTCCCCCAAATCGATTTGGGATTCAGTCACGAACCCTAATTTTCTCTCAGAAATTCGCTCTCTTTCAAACTGGGATCTTCGATGTGTTTGGGTGTTTGATTGGTTACGGATTGGTCCGAAATTGAGTTTGTGGAGTTCGCTTTGTCGCGTCGTGGCTGCTTGGTCGCGTCGTGATGAGGTATGCAAACGATTGAAATTTGTTTCGATTTTTGGTTTAGGGTTTGGATTTCGAGTATCTGGGTTTTGATTTCGAGTGTCTGGGGTTTGATTTCGAGTGTCTGGGTATTGATTTCGAGTGTCTGGGTTTTGATTTTAACTTAATCTCTCTCTCTCTATGTAGTGATTTCGAGTGTCTGAAACTCAACATAAAGTTCGGAGGTGATGTGGTATTTAAGGATGAATTGTTCGACTACGTTGGAGGATTCGAGAAGAGAGATATGTGTATGGATCCAGACTTGATGACATGGTCAATTTTTGATGATTTCCCGAAAGAGAATGGTGTATCTGGTCCGGTGGAGAAAGTGTGGTACAAGCTTGCTCACGAAGACTTAGTCTCAGTTAGAGCTATCTCAGAAGATAGAGATAGTGGGATTAGGCAATTGTGCAATGAAGCTTTGATTGGTGGTGAAGTGGATGTGTATATTCAGCAAGGTGTGTCTATACCTTCACCGTTTCCTCTGTCTCAGCCTACTGAAGAAGTTGTTGTTGAAGAGCAGTCCGATGATGAAGCAGTGGAAGAAGAAGATAAATCTGCTGAGGAAGAAAGATTAGAAACTGATGGAGTTGATCCAGTCGAAGAAGTTAGGGAAAATGGTGTTGATCCTCGGTTTAGAGCTTTCTATGAAGAAATAAATGCAGAAGAAGCTCACCAAGTTCCTGAAGAAGAAGCTGCGGGTGATGAAACTCACCAATATCAACAGGAAGCTGCGGGTGGTGAGGAAACTGAAAGGGATGTTGCGGGCGAAACTGAATTAGATGATGAAGACTTTGAGATGCAATGCATGGACAATGAGAGACCCGACCCTGCTATGGATACAGATGAAGAATGGGATGCCTTTGATCGTGAAGAAAGGGAGACATCAAGAGCTAAATACTCAAAAGATAAGCCACCTTACTTATGGATTAAGCAGATTTTTCACAGTGGAGAGGAGTTCAAAGATCATCTACTGAGGTATGTTCTCAAGGCAAACTACGATGTGAAGTTGTGTAAGTGGGCTCAAACACAGTTGATGGCTATATGTAGGCATGAGAATTGCAAATGGAAGATTTACTGTTCAGTTGATAAGCGGCTAAATAAGTGGGTGTAGTCAAAACATATGTTGATGAGCATGAACATGCTATAAGTGGTAAAGCTAGGATGTTGAAGCAAGGTGTAATTGCTAGACTATTCAGAGATGAAGCAAGAAGGAGGCCGACTTTGAGATGGACTGACATTAAAGATGAGATTATGATGCGTTACACGATCTCTGTTTCTAAGTGGATTTGTCAAAAAGCAAGAAGATTGGCATTTGATATGGTGATACAAACACAGAGAGAACAGTTTGCAAAACTATGGGATTATGAGGCAGAGTTGCAAAGGTCTAATAAGGACATCCACACAGAGATTGTCACGATTCCTCAGGATTGCGGTAAGCAGCAATTTGATAAATTTTACATATGTTTTGAGAATATGAGAAGAACTTGGAAGGAATGTTGTAGGCCTATTGTTGGTTTAGATGGGGCTTTTTTGAAGTGGGAACTGAAGGGTGAGATTCTAGCAGCAGTTGGCAGGGACGCTGACAATAGGATTTATCCTATTGCTTGGGCAATAGTAAGAGTTGAGGACAATGACTCGTGGGCCTGGTTTGTTGAGCACTTGAAGACAGATTTGGGTTTAGGTTTAGGGAGTCTTCTGACTGTTATATCAGATAAGAAGAAGGGGTTAATCAATGTTGTTGCTGATTTACTTCCACAAGCAGAACACAGGCACTGTGCTAGGCACATTTATGCTAATTGGAGGAAGGTATATAGCGATTACAGCCATGAAAGCTATTTCTGGGCTATTGCTTACAGCTCAACAAATGGGGATTACAGATGGAACATGGATGCTTTGAGATTATATGACCCACAAGCACATGACGATTTGCTGAAGACCGATCCAAGAACATGGTGCAGAGCCTTCTTCAGTACTCATTCTAGATGTGAAGATGTTTCCAACAATCTTTGTGAGAGTTTTAATAGAACCATTAGGGACGCAAGGAACCTCCCTGTGATAAATATGCTAGAAGAAGTAAGGAGAACCTCCATGAAGCGTATTGCTAAGCTGTGTGGGAAGACAATGAAATGCGAGACAAGGTTTCCACCTAAAATAATGGAGATCCTTGAAGGCAACCGCAAGTCAGCCAAGTTTTGTTCAGTTCTCAAAAGCAGTGAAAACATATATGAGGTGCCAGATAAGAGGAAGAAACGAGGACGACCAAAGAAGTTTGATAGGATAAAAGAGCCAGGCGAATCAGCAACTAATCCAAATAAGCTAACCAGAGAAGGAAAAACAGTGACTTGTAGCAATTGTAAGGAAATAGGTCACAATAAGGGAACTTGCAAAAAACCAACAGTGCAATCAGCTCCTCCACGCAAAAGAGGAAGACCAAGGAAGTCAATGGTACGTATTCTGACTCTCTCTTGGCCCATATTTAAGCACACGACCATCTTAGCCTTCTTCCTCACAATTGTTGTAGGAGGATGATGATCCATGGAGCATCAACAATGCTCCAAGAAGGTGGAGAAATGCTCCAAATGTTGCTCAAAGTCAGTATTCCAACCCACATGTTGCTCAAAGTCAGTCCAACCCACCTATTGCTCTCAGTCAACCGACTCAAATTCCGCAGCATTCTAGTGCTCCAGCAGCTCCTTCAAGTGGTACAGGTCGTGCTCGTGGACGTCCTCCAGGAGTAAAAAATGGTCAAGGCAAAAGTAAAAGTAAAGGCAAGGGACGTGGTAAAGGATCCGATGAAGCTCCAAGACCTCCTGTCTTTTTTATGTCCCCTTAAACTGATAAGGTCTTCGATGTATGGCGACCTGAGAAGAAGTAGGAATGACTTATGTTCTCTTTGTCCTTAATGACTTTGTAGGATTACTTTCTAGGATGATATCTATGTAGGATGATGTGTTTTGGTTGGTAAGATCCTGAATTGTTTTTGATGGGATCTTACTATTTCTAACGGCTCTTTTGATCAATTAAAGTAGCATTTTGATTATCGAAACAAAGAGTTAAAGTTTTACAACAACAAAGGTTCCCCAATAACAAAACAACAAACAACCTTAGCATCAACAACGTTATGTCCCGAACAAGACAATGAACTAGGACCTACTTCTTTCCCATTCCAAGGCACATCCCAATGACAACAATGAAACATCCCCAAGACAACACAATCAATTGCCTAAGCATTTTTTCTCTCTCATTAGCACCCATAACTTCAATTGCAAGTGTCTTCTTCTCTTCATCAAGCTTCTTCTTCTCTTCTTCAAGCTTCTTCTTCTCTTCTACAAGCTTCTTCTTCTCTTCCTCAAGCTTATTATTCTCTTCCTCATACTTCTTCAAATGGTCGTTTGAGCCAGACACTGAGACACTCACCTTCTGTTCCCTCAAAGCCTTTATACACTCGCTTAGCTGCCGAATCTCATCTCTAGCCTCCAATAAGCTCTGTTTTTGCCAACCAAATGGCTTCTCTGCATCTGCCCAGTTGATGAAGCCATGAACACCACATCTAACAAATCTTCTACCAGGATTTTCATTTGTCCAAGCCTTAGTAATTGTCGTAGCCCTACCACAACTGCAAACAGGACCCCAGCTACGGCTGATTGAATTTGCATCAGATCATGAACTTTGGCTCATCATCTTTGAGAAATAAGCAAAGATAGAAATTTTTTTAGGGTTTGTGAATTTGAAATCGATTTGGGGAGAATGAGAAAGGGCAACAGTGTCTTTAAATTGGACTAATTAACCACGTGTGGTTATGTTTTAACCACATTTAGTGGTTCTGTTAGCAAAACTAACAATCGTTAACTCGAGAGCATGAAGTTACCAACATTTAAAAAATCAGTGCTTTTATAGGCAATCGAAATTAACTTGTGTATTTTTCTTCCAATTTTAAAAGTACAGATATTAAACGACCAAATTAAAAATAAATGAGGATTTTTTAAGCTTTTTTCTCCTTTAGAATCCCTCTCGATTTCTCACTTTCATACGTGTGAATCCCTCTCAGTTCAATTACGTAACTGTGTTAGCCAATCTGACTCTCTTATTACTGCTGACAGTGTCAATCCTTGAGTGGATACGTGATGATTCCTTCATTTGACAATATTCTTTCAAAGTTTTAACATATACTAGAATTGATTGTTCAATCATATTCATCATTGTTTCATCTGATTTCAAACTTAACTCAAGAGAGAATACAAGTCTAAGGTTGAAATAAGTTCATACACGATGAGTCATGATCCAAAAACAACCGATAAAAAAAACCACCCATGAAGGGTTACATGAAACTTGGGTAAATCGGTCCCTTTGAGATGCCAAGACGAACTTCCATCCCGTGGTGGAAGTCTACCGGCTTGAATGTCTCGGAATCACGAGGATCTGCAAGTGATGAAAAAAACTAGATTCAGCTAACCGATATACATACTGAATTACTGAGATACCATCAAATTGGTTTCTACTGATCTAAAGAAGTGAATCTAGCATTGAGACACTTGCAATTGGAGTAAAAGACATTTACCATTCAAGTAATCCTCAAAACCAAAGTCATCCACAGCTCCCGTGTAGACTTCTAAACCGAGCATCGACGACGGAATTGGTCCAGGAGGTCTCTGAAACCTAAATATTCCAGAGAAAAAGAAAAAATTGAGAACTATACAACTTATTTTCATAGTGCTATTAACAACCAGCAGATAATACAGCAAACAGTTTAGACCCTGAGCTCAATGATACACACAGATAGTTTTGAGTACACAATAGATACCACTAATGCACACAACCATTATACATAATTGGGACCTATTAAGTGTGTGCATCTTACTAAGCAACATAGAATAGCTTCTCAATGCATTGATTCACACATTTCATGTAAATCTGAGTGTTCCAGTACAAAGAAGTATTAGCAGAAGCTTACCTTGAGAGAATTTGCCTATCCATATCCATCTTCAACGGAAGTGCAGTCCCGTAGGCATGCGCAATGACCGTCCTCTTCAACGCCTCTTTCGATTTCTTTTCCTGAAACCGATGAATCAACAGAGATTCAAGATCTAGAGAGTAAGAACAGAACCCTAATTATTAACCCAATTTAGAACCCTAGTAAGATTGAAACAACAGTTTCTACTCAAATTGAACCCTAAATTTGCGAATTGCAAAACAAAGTAATCAACTAATCAGGCGATAGAAGAGATTCAGGAATGCTAATCAAACACACTTAAGTTCCTTTCGTAAGCTAATTTCTCAGTTAACCAAGGAACAAACAGATTCAATTTCAAACTAACAAACAAAGAAAAACTAAATCGGGGAGGATAGTTTTACAGATTCGTATGACGATTCGAGTGGGTGAGATCCGATGATGTTGCTCTTAACGCCGTGAAGACCAAATCGAAGAGCGTCGTTTTTGACACCACCGATCTCATGAGCTATCTTTTTCTCAGACTCCATTGTTTACTTCGTTGTTGTTCTTCTTCTTCTTCTGGGTGTGTTTCGCTTCTTCTTGTAGCTCGCTCTGCGACTTTCGGGACAAGCAAAGTAAGAAAAAAAGAAAAAAAAAAAGTAAGAGACGAAGTTTAATAATGGGCTCACATAAATAATCCCAAATCTAAGGCCCATTAATTTTGTATTTGGGCCTACAAAGATGGATTTGTTTGTCTAAATTTTCTTAAGAATTTTTTTGTTCAAAACTTTTTTTTCAACAATGTCTTGTTTCATAAAGAAGCAATTTTTTGGTTGGTCATTTTTTCAACTATCTTCTTTCATACATAAGCAATTCATTTGCTTTTTGGTTGGTTATAATTTCATTATTAGTTATTTTACATATTAATAATTATGAATTATTTTCATACTACAAAAAATGACGTAAGACAATGACTGTGATGTGAATTTACAGATTTTAAAACTGAAATCTGTAAATTATTTTCAAAGTATTCGTTTTTCCTTTTACCTTTAGGTAAATCTTTTCTTTATGTTTATATTCAATACCTAATTTTGTAAATCAGTAAATTTATGGTAAGCAAAGACACCCTTGAAGATTGGACGCAGTGAAGAAGGGTCCACTCAAGGTCAGATTAATAAAATAAACAAAGGTACTCTTACAAAGGCATGTTGAAAAGATGTAATGTGAATATTAAAATTAGCTATTTCGGCGAGTTTATTTCATAGGATCTGACAAATGAAATTTTATATAATAAATTTTACTTCACTTTGCAACAAAATCTCGAAGGTAAATCAGTTTCCAGGCATTTACGAATTATATATTGTAGATTATTCATAGGGACTTAACTAATCCAACGACCTAGACAAGTGTAGATACTAATCCAGCGACCTAAGCAAGTGTAGGCAAGTCTAGATATTAAGGTCAGTGAGATGAAAAAGAAAGAATAAACAACAAAAATGAAATGAAAAAATAATAATAAGAAGCAAAAGTTAAATTACATCTTCATATCAGACTATATTTCTCAATCACCTATCGAGCATTGCAAACTTTAGTATGCTTTCTTCTGGCAGTGACAGTTCTTCAACATTCAGTAACTTTTAGTAAGCTTAATATGTTGGGCGAAAAAAAAAAAAGTAAGCTTAATATGTTGCAGTGAGCTTATTCAAAATACATTTGTAAGTGTGTCTACATGATTAATTTCCGAATGGTGGTATTTTGAGAGCTTTTATTTCACATGATGAAGTGTTGCCTTACATATATATGTGCTTCGTATACATTCATGATACACATTTTTGACAAGCGAGTGACACTTTCTGATTCACACCATATCCCACCAGTTTGTTGATAAAAACTATCATTTTATGAGTTTTTCAATCATGTTTATAAAATTTTTCGTAATTTAACAATCAATTATTTTCAACTAAAGTATGATTTAAAATAGTTTTGTTATATTTTTCAAACATGTTAAAACAAATTTTTATTTTCATAATATATTATTTCTTTGATTATTTTCTCATTTTATGAGATTAGGAATGTACAGCGAAAAAATTGTCACATGCACAAACAGCTTCAAAAAGAAACTACATTTGGATAAGCTTTCTAAAACTTGTACCGACTATACTTGTAATGCCAACTTCTCATTCTTCAAAACAGAATCTTACAATCTTCGATGTGTGTGGTTCAAACTTAGTGGAATCTTAAGTCCCTATATATTGAGATTAGATTCCTTCCAAGGTTAAAAAGAAATTCTTATTGTTCATCTTTATCTTGACTGCTCCAACGTGAATGTTCAACCTTCTTACTTTTTTTTTTTTTTCGGTTTAAGAACAACCTTATTACGTACTTAGTCTAATTAAATTAGACTAGCTTTAAC
>Ga0041059_1001269_pt1 | contig 20175 bp, 22 predicted proteins | sample AraColnosormetaG_FD_56232 | JGI IMG/M metagenome (GOLD analysis project Ga0041059, IMG submission 56232) | Arabidopsis roots microbial communities from North Carolina, USA - Col MF nosort | ecosystem: Host-associated > Plants > Roots > Unclassified | place: USA: North Carolina | collected... | reverse complement strand
AACATCATTATATAATATATAGAGTTTTAAAAAATCTCAAAAAAAAGTTGGTCATATTTTGTGATTCGAAATTTTAAAAATGAACATATATTAACCAATTGACGAAAAATGTGTGGATACAACGTCCCGGAACGACTAAAATATTTTGACAATGATTCATAAACATATTATAAATAAGATCAACATTAAAATAAATAGTTTTTTTGGTGGACGGATTTAGCGGGACGGGTTTGGCAGGACGTTACTTAGTAACAATTGTAAACTATAAAATAAAAATATTATATAATTAGATATAATTTACAAAGTTTTATATATATATTAATTTTAAAAAATGAATTGTCTCCGCGGTGTACCGCGGGTTAAAATCTAGTGCGTATGATTAACGAAGAAAAAAATAGAAGAGGTCAAAACGGTGTCGTTGTAGGACGCCAAATTGAAACCGTGTCGTATCAAAGTTCTAGAGAAATGGAACATGCAACTTTTATACAAGTCTTTAGCAAAAGACCGACAAAACACATCATCGCTCACATTCACAAACACGACTGTATAGAGCTATACATGCACACTCAATCACAAATCAAACCCTCCAACGATAAAAACCCATTCACTACACAAAGTGAATAAAAAAGGTGAAGATTCTATTCTTTCTTTAAAGATCAAGAAACAGAGTGTCGTCTTTTTCTCTGAAACAAGAAACGGCTTTCAGAACTTGCCTTGCCACTCAAGGAAGGTTTAAGACTACTGAAACTGAAAAGAGAATTGAGTTTGCTTATCTTTTTAGCAAATGACTTGAAAAGCTTAGTCCCTGGATTAGATTTCACGAGTTCTTGTTTAATCGAGATATGATCTTTCTCTAGATCAGTTAATCTCATCCTCATCCTCGCAACCTCAAGCTTTAGCTCTCTGTTTTCTCTCCTCACTGACGCATAGTTATCTCTAGGAGATATTGCTCCACTTCCTTGTGATCCAAACAAACAAAAAGTGTTTCAGACAACATCAGATGATGTTACTAGAAGAGGTTTGACATAGGTTTGCTTAATGCTGAGTTTACCTGCTCCACTTCCTGACCGTTGAGGAAACTGATGACAGTTACTGTTGAATAGAAACTGAGTAGGACCTATGCTACTGCTCATTGCGTTTCTGAGTCTGATCTGCTCAAAGTACAACACTTGTACGGCCATTTGCACAGGTAATCTCTCGTTTTGAGCTGCGTGGCTACAAGCTTCTTGTGATAGTTTTTGTGAGTCTATCGTCTTACAGAGACGATAACGCTCTGAATCCTTTATATTCGGATGAACCTGTCAAAAAATAAAAACTTTTAATGAGTTTTGACAGTTTCTAGAATATGAGATTGATGATTTTTCTTACTTTGAGGTAAATGTCAACGGCTCGATAGAGTCCATCACTGATGATACGAGCATGATCTGGTAAGAGTTCTGCTAAAGCTATGAACTTTGAGGTTGTGAGATTCGGATCCATAGCTATCTCAGCTAGATAGTTATCCATTAGCTTCGATACTTTCAAGATAGAGCTCTGTTTTGGAGACCCGGGGCTGTCAAAATCGTAGATCATCTCTGTTTCATCTCTAAATTGAAGATGATGATGTTCTTCTTCTTCGTCGTCTTCATCGAGGTTCAAGAATATAGAGAAGATTCTCAAGATTGAATCGATGTCGTACATGGTGTTGTTTGTTCCATTGAGATTTATCGGAATCAAGACATCTTCGAGGATGGCTTGGTCTAATTGCAGACCGATTCTTCGTTCTAGATCTGATCTACATGATCCTGTAGAAGCAGATGACGATGTTGCGATGACCATTTTGAGAAGACTTGAAAGAAACGCCATTGGAACAGAGCTTCTTCTTCCTTGTGTAGGAAGTAACCTCACAATTGTTTCCACAATCAATCGCTGTTTCTTCTTACCTTCTGAATCAAGAACCCTTTCTTTCTCCAGTTTCGGATCGCGAACAATGAGCCCTTGAAGAGACTTATTCGTGTAGCTTATCAGAATCTTGCTGATCACGTCTTGTATTAACCCTTTAGACTTAACCGCAGAGATAACCCTCTGAAAGAAATCGAGGTTCAGAACAGCTAGTGACTTCCCCCACCAGTCTAATGGAGTTTGTGGTTCGATATTTGTACCCGAGAACGAATAATCGAGCTTTAAAAGACCCGATGTTAGCTGTTCTTTGCAGGCATTGTTGGCAACAGCTATGATTAACCGATTAACCAAGTTGAGATCTTCAGAGACTGGGATTAAGGTTTCGCAATGATGTAGAACGATGATGGAATTCAAAATACTGGGGAAGATTGTCTCTTTCAAGAAATGTTCTGTTTTGGAAGCGAGATTCTCCTCTGAGAAATCCTCTGTCATCTCTAGATAATGAGATGCACAACGGAGCTTAGCTATATTAAGAAGGTTGATTTCAATGTTGATTCCATAACAGAACTTAGCTGCGAGCTCAAAAGCCTCTGATCCTCCAGGAGCATTTGAGAGACAAACATTCGATATTTTTGGATCCGCGAGAAGCTTTCGGATTTTTCCACTCCGAGACACAAGAGGAAACTGAGAAATCAAAACAACAAGTAACAGTTGAAAACTTTCAATACAACTCAAGAACAGAGGATACTCTGTTTTAATGTTCTTAAATTTGCTTTTTACCTTATGAAGACAGAAACTCGAAGATCCAACTTGAACTGTCAGATCACTAGAGACATCGGATATCGGCCTGCGAAAACAGATAAAAAAACCATCAAGATTAAGCGAAAGGATTTCTGAATTATGAATCAAAAGATCTTTTGTGTACTTGAATTCCATGACTCCGACGCTAAGATTCTAGGATAACGAAACAGTGAATTTATCGCCAAAAATAGTGTTATTTATTCCTGGTTTTAGAGACATTTAAAGATTCACAGGGGACATGTAAAAGATTATGTCTACATCAAGCTTTTTCAAATGAAGACAGAACTAGAACCAGATGAAGTGTTAATGTACGGATATGTTCCACATATATACAAAATAAGATGGAGAAATTATTGGTTTCGATGAACAGTAAGACTTTAACAAGAAATGACTTTTGGCTACAGATTCACATCACATACAAGATTGCTATAATTCTTCAGAAAGAACAAATTTTTTAGTCTTTTTCTGACAGTTTTATCAAAAACAAAGATGTGAATGCAAAAAAAAAAACAAGAATCGTTGTTACTAAATTTGGATTTCATTTGGTGATAATAGTTACAAAACTGGTTTTTGAAACAGAGTATATATTACCATTCAGAGGCATGTCTGATGGTTGAATTCAGACGAAACCCTCTCTTTCCTGTGAAAGCTGGCTTCAATTCTCCGACTGTAACAAGTCCCATCTCTCTCTATTCTCGTAGCAGAAGAAGAAGGAGAAGAAGAAGAAGAAGAAGAAGAAGAAGAAGAGCTCTTGCGGTTGTAATGGCAGTGAATGTACGTAGTTAATGGATGTAAAAAGGTAGAGAAAAAAGATTTGGTTAAAATTAATCTGCTAAGTACGTGTAAAGCTGAGATCATTATTATCACAGATAAAATTAACTTAAGGAATAACAAACAATACATGCAATGTACCTACATTAAGTTGCTAGCTAGTATCCTTTGAGGCATTTCCATCCATTATTATGGGATAAGTGAGGTTTCTTCTATCATCATTATGTCTACTCTCTTGTTTTTCAATTTTCGTTTCAATTTAACAAAAGTTTAAGATGATCAATCATTTAATTTTTCTACATACTGCTTTGTCCACTAAAATTTATATGGAATATATATCTAATGCAAAGTTTTCTAAATATAACGATACATAAAGAATATATTAAGTGTCAAGTGAATAATTTTGGTGAGACCAAGCTTTAAGATCACTCCATGCTTTTAGTTTTTGAAAATGTATATTTGTTAGTGGTCCAAACAAAATTAGGGCCTTTACTTGCTTTGGTTAGAAAAATAGAAAAGCAGTAGTGATTACACCGATTGAGATTTATATTTTAGCTTTAAGGCTGTTTATGTAATGATGTTAGGCTGATCGAAAATTCTCGAGCCCCTCGAAACCTATAATTTGTTTTTTTAAAATATTTATGCTAATTATGATTCCAGGTTAATTTTACTAAACAGATTATAGTAAAACTTTGATTAGGAGGAACAAATAGTACAAAAAAACAATAATCAGAAAATATAATAATATAAATACGAAAAAATCCTTAAGTGGGGCCAGTACCATCTGATCCTCTTCAGTCTTCATCGGTTCGCGTACTGTGAATTTTCTTCAACGGAACTTGAATCTTCTGATGGAAAATTAGGGTTTTTGTTTTTATACTTTTTTTCTGACTCTTTTGAGTTTTGAGTAATTGGGAATTCGATTTGATTCCGTTGCAATGGTGGAGAGACGGAATCCTCTGGTTCTATCATCCACAAGAAGTACTCTCCGTTCAGTGCTCAATTCGTCACAACCCAGCTCTGCCGACGGCGACCGAGTTCTGAATAAAGACGGTGACTTGTTACGAGGGAACGCTAGGTTGTCTGCGGGCATTCTCCGGTGGCGGAAGGACGGAGAAAATGTTTCCGATGCAAAATTGGATTCTTTAGATGACTCTGCATTGGTTGGACTCTCCACTCAATTGCTTAAGAGACTATCTATCAACTCTGGTTCTTTGGTATGTCCTTCTCATCTTGTTCAGTCAACAAAGCTGGATCTTTTCTGGATAATTTTGTTGCTTTTGATGTTAACAATTGAGTTTTTAAAATGCAAGGTTGTTGTCAAGAACATTGAGATAGGCATTCAAAGGGTTGCGCAAGTTGTTGTACTTGATCCTCCCAAGACGACGCTGGAAGATGCATCTCTCACTCAAGTACCTGTTTCGGACTCTCTTCATACGATGCTTGTCTTTCCCACTTATGATTTGATGGGCCAGCAGTTATTAGATCAAGAGGTTGCTTACTTGTCCCCAATGTTAGCTTTTAATCTTAGCTTGCACATATCTTGCCTGAAATCCCTCGTACATCGAGGGAACGGGGTCTTAGAGAAGTATTTTGAAGCTAAGTGTGATGAGGAGTTTATCGGAAAATCTGCAGAAGATGGGTCGAAGATTGGTTTGGATTTGGAACCCGTGTCCCAAGTTCCAGGCTATGCATCACATCTGAGAGTTTCTTTTGTTAAAATCCCAGAGTGTGGTACCATCCCATCCCTGAAAGTCAATTCGTCATTTGAAGCTGAAGAGCGACAAGGGTTAATAGATTCTGCATTACAGAAGTATTTTGGAACTGATAGACAGCTATCAAGAGGCGATATATTTCGCATTTACATTGACTGGAATTGTGGTTCAAGCATTTGTAATCCATGTAGTCAAAGGTTGTGCTCCGAAAGCGACGACTATATATATTTTAAGGTAATATTGGTTTTCATTTTTGCCAGAAAAATGCTCATTTTGGCCAGAGCTTACTGAAAACTTAGTTCATCTGCTCAGGTTATTGCGATGGAACCTTCTAATGAGAGGTTTCTTCGAGTGAATCACTCCCAAACCGCCCTTGTCCTTGGAGGAACTGTATCTTCTGGTCTTCCACCAGATTTACTGGTGTATAGATCAAAGGTTCCTATGCCATTGCAGGAGGAGACAGTAAATATTTTGGCATCGGTGCTTTCACCACCTCTCTGCCCATCAGCACTCGCCTCAAAACTCAGGGTTGCTGTTTTACTGCATGGTATACCAGGTACATTTGCTTCGGTTTCATCAAGAAAATACTTCACTTTCATATATGTTCTTAAGGGTTAAACTATTTCTGGAAACAATGTTAAGGAAAGACTAGTAAGAGACTATGTTTCTGTGTTTACAGATTATGGTAATTTGGGAGAAGTCATAATTCGACCTTTATGCTCTATGCATATAACTGAATCACGTGCTAATAGCTTTTTGTATCTATTGCTTGTTTAAGGGTGTGGGAAGAGAACTGTTGTTAAATATGTTGCTAGGAGGTTGGGGCTGCATGTAGTTGAATTTAGCTGCCACAGTTTATTAGCATCATCTGAGAGGAAAACATCTACTGCTTTGGCCCAGACTTTTAATATGGCACGAAGGTAAAATGGTATACTTTTTTTCTTTTCTTTCATGTATTCATTATGAACTGCATTCAGTAAATGGCCGTGTTTTAATGAAGTGCAAAATTACTTACATTTTTGTAAATATTGAGCTCTTCTTTCTGGAATAGTATTTTTATCCACAACTTGGTGAATGCCTTGTTTTCATTGTCACAGGTATTCACCAACGATACTTTTGCTTCGCCATTTCGATGTTTTTAAAAATCTGGGCTCTCAGGATGGTTCACTGGGTGACCGAGTTGGTGTGTCCTTTGAGATTGCATCGGTTATTAGGGAACTCACTGAGCCAGTTTCTAATGGGGACAGTTCCATGGAAGAAAAATCGAATAGCAATTTCGTAAGATTTTCATTTCTTTCCTTGGTTCTCCATTGCGCGTTGCACAGTTTCACTTAAGTTCACTTTTCCGTTTTCCAAATCGTTGTCGCATAATCCATTTTAGCTAAGCTCTCAAACAACTCATGATGGTTTTAGACCTCGTACTCTATAAAGTAAAGAAAAGAGAAAATATTGCTCTTCGAAACCCTTTTCCATGATGCTTTATCTGTATATGTGCTAATGCAGTCTGAAAATGAAGTTGGAAAGTTTAGGGGACATCAAGTGCTGCTAATCGCATCTGCTGAAAGTACTGAGGGTATCTCTCCAACAATCAGGCGTTGCTTTAGCCATGAAATACGTATGGGTTCTTTGAATGACGAACAGAGATCTGAAATGCTGTCTCAGTCCCTCCAAGGCGTTTCTCAATTCCTTAATGTATGTGAGTACAATGCTCCAAAACTTCAAGTATTTGTTTTATGATATAATTTGAACTAAATTAAATTACCTCTCATTGAAATCTTAGAGATACTAGATCCATTTATTCTTCCATTTTCAAACTAAAGTTAACAACTTCAGGCTTGATGGATAGATATTTTCACATTGTAGATTAGCTCAGATGAATTTATGAAAGGATTGGTGGGACAGACTTCTGGCTTCCTTCCCCGGGACTTGCAAGCTCTTGTAGCTGATGCTGGTGCCAACTTATACATCAGTCAAGAGTCCGAGACCAAGAAAATTAACTCTCTGTCAGATGATCTTCATGGAGTTGATATACACCAGGCAAGCCAAATAGATAACAGCACTGAGAAATTAACAGCTAAGGAAGACTTTACCAAAGCTTTGGATCGATCAAAGAAGAGAAATGCATCAGCCCTTGGTGCTCCTAAGGTAACATTCACAGTTTTCTTGCTGTGGTGTTTTCTCGTTTGTTTGTCTATTTATGAGACAAGTTTGCATATTTTTTTGTTACTGGAGATGCACATAACTTAAAGGTTTATTTGTATTCGTAGGTTCCAAATGTGAAATGGGATGATGTTGGTGGGCTTGAGGATGTGAAGACATCGATATTGGACACAGTTCAACTACCTCTCCTGCATAAAGATTTATTTTCGTCCGGATTGCGTAAACGTTCTGGTGTACTTCTCTATGGCCCTCCAGGAACAGGGAAAGTAAGTAAGCCATTTTTTCTTTCACTTTTAGCATCTCTTAATAGTCTGTTTTTTGGCAGTTATATTTTTGAGTTTTTGAATTAAATTTACAGACTTTACTGGCAAAAGCTGTGGCGACAGAGTGCTCCTTAAATTTCCTCAGTGTAAAGGGTCCAGAATTAATCAACATGTATATTGGAGAGTCAGAGAAAAATGTTCGAGATATATTTGAAAAGGTAAGTTATATTTCTTCTTCCCTAGGAGAAGCATATTGAGTCTTTGGTTCTGATTCTTAAACTAGTGTGTTTTCTTCAATTGCAGGCAAGGTCAGCGCGACCTTGTGTGATCTTCTTTGATGAGCTTGATTCTCTTGCTCCAGCTCGAGGTGCTTCTGGTGATTCTGGAGGAGTCATGGATCGAGTGGTATCTCAGATGCTTGCAGAGATCGATGGACTCAGCGACTCTTCCCAGGATCTGTTTATTATAGGAGCAAGCAACAGACCTGACTTGATTGATCCAGCTCTTTTACGGCCTGGCAGATTCGACAAACTTCTATATGTTGGAGTCAACGCTGATGCGTCTTACAGGGAAAGGTTAGGCATTTAAACAATCAAAAGCATGTCCAAAGACAAAAAAAATTAGAAGCTTCCTGATTCTTGTTTTTGACAGGGTACTTAAAGCACTGACTCGGAAATTTAAGTTAAGCGAAGATGTATCTCTTTATTCAGTAGCAAAGAAGTGTCCCTCTACATTCACCGGCGCTGATATGTACGCCTTGTGTGCTGATGCTTGGTTTCAGGCAGCTAAGCGAAAGGTGAGAGGGATAGGGTTGAAATTTAAGACTATATAAGTCTCTGTAAAAGCTTTTATTGAAATCGCTTTGTATCTGCATACTTGGCAAATGCAGGTGTCAAAATCGGATTCAGGGGATATGCCTACAGAAGAAGATGATCCCGATTCAGTCGTTGTAGAGTATGTGGATTTTATAAAGGTTAAAACTCTTTTCCTTCATCTACTCATCAAAAAGAGTTGCCATTTTCATGGTTGAGTAGAAATGTTAATTTGTTATGGTTCGGTTTTATCAGTCGAGAGTTATAATAGTTTCCCACTTTGTCTTCTTTGTAGGCAATGGATCAGCTCTCGCCATCACTCTCCATAACTGAGCTTAAGAAGTATGAGATGCTTCGAGATCAATTTCAAGGCCGTTCGAGCTAAACCCCTCTCAGTACATAAAAATTAGCTTATAATGAAGACATTTCATATTTTTTTCCCAGACTATTTTCTCTGAACAGTTCTGTTGATTTGGTTAGTCAATTGATAGTAAAATTAAAGAATCAATAATGTAAAATAATTTTCTTGGTTTGAATTACCTTTGATTGGTTACGCACAAGTGATTCTTCGCTTCCATAGTTCCATGTAATAATATAACACACAAGTGAAGCAGATTATTCAATGGTAAAAGGTTTTCTTAAAAAAATTTCCACAACGGTTCATAAAAGAATTCTGTTTTTGGTTTGGGTAGGAAATAAAATCATCAGTTTGTTATATTAGGTTTGTGTTTTATATTATCTGTTTGATTATGGTGTTGTTAGTAATTTCAGAATATTTTCTCCAAACAATTATTTCAATTGGCATTCCAAAAATAGCGTTTTTGTTTTCCACACGTGACTAAATTCCATTAATTACGTGAAGCATAGAATCCATATGGCGAAAGTTTTTTAAATTACAGTAAAAATTTTTATGATTAAGGAGATTTTACTTGCAAAAAAAAGACAAATCTTTGAAGACTGAAATGACGAACTTGACCACTATGACATCACTTGTCACGTGGGATTTGCTTTGTTTGGGCGAGCTGGTCCGAAATCAATTTTTTTTTTTAGGAAATTATTTTTGTTGAGTTAATTTTTTTTCCTCTTTTTCGTTTGTTCGAGAAAACAGAGAATGAGGAATCAAAAAACGGAATTTTGAATTTGCAACGTGAGGAACCTCCTCTGTCGTTTCGATCTTCAAGTTTTTTTTTAAAGCTTTCTCTCTTCAAAGCTCTTCACGTGAGCTCTCCCAAATCTGGGCGTTATTCGCTTTCTGGATTCTGAATCGCATTATCCAACGAATTCAGCTGATTGATTTTATCGGGCTGCTTTGTTCAAGTCTCTCTATGTAAATGGGTATTTAAGAGTTTTGCTTATTCTCTCGATCGATCTAAGTTTTTTTCTGAGGAAATTTGGAAGATTTTAGCTTCTTCGATTGATATGATATATATAGGTTTGGGTTTTAGATGATTTTGGTGAGTAGTAGCGATGCTAGAAGCGAATTAGGGTTAGGGTTTGGTGGATTAGGTGAAGAAATCATGCAAGATTGTGACTTTGAGGAAGAAAGTACACATTCTTATGTTTCTTGCGTTGACCCAGATGTTGCTCTCTCTTACATTGTAAGCTTCTTCTGACCTCTTAACTATGTTTTCCTTTTCTTCTTCTACAACTACTACTTAGATAGAATCCTTTCTTTTTTCCTTTTCTTAAGGATGAGAAACTCGAAAACGTCTTGGGACATTTTCAGAAAGATTTTGAAGGTGGAGTTTCTGCTGAAAATTTGGGTAAGTTTTCTTGTATATTTAAACTTTGTTGCTTTCTCTTATGTTCATTTATGAATTCAATGAATGTTTATAGGTGCAAAGTTTGGTGGCTATGGTTCCTTTTTGTCTATGTATCAGAGATCTCCTGTTTGTTCACGTCCTAAGACTTCACCAGAAGTTCAACAAAACCAATTGGTAAAGATCATTAAACAACTCAAACTTCGACTAGAGCTTGAATTTAAGCTTTTATAGTGAATGTCATTTTCTGTTTATAGGGTGGTCGATCTAATTGCTCAGCTTCATCACTAGTACCTCAACTATCAATATCCGGATCCGCTTCAAAACCTCCTGCTTCTGATGTTTTGGTCAAATTAAACAAGTTTGTCAAATCAAGTCATATAGGGACACCTGATAGCAAACACATGTCTGACGCAAAAACTTCTTCTTCTGCTCCATCAAATCATAAGACTCTCAGGTTTCGTATAAAAGTTGGTTCAAGTGACCTCTCGTCACTCAAAAACGTTTCTACCTTTACTAAAGAAGGCCTCAATATGCTACCATCAGCATCGCGGGTGAATTGCCTCTCAGAAGTTGAACAAGATTTACTGAATGGGATTTGTGATTCGCCCACTAAAATTCTTATGGTGATTTTGTTTTCTTTTTCTGTTTCTTCCTTCTCCTTAAAGATTGAACAATGATGAATATGAGTTTGACATATACCTTTGTGTGTGTAGGCTATGGTGTCATTCCCTTTGCATAAAGATCAGCTGTTATCACCTCTCTCTGATGATCTTATTCAGTTGGGATCGAAAGAAAAGATTTTGAAAGATGCTGGATATGGTTCTACAAACAAGACGGATGCAAAAAGTACACCCGATGGTTTAGTTGTTTCTGATTCACAAAAGCGTGCTGGTAAGTTTCCTATTGGGAAGAAGGAAAAGTTAAGGGATAGGGTAAAGTATAGGCCACCGTCAAACAAGCTTGACAGAAATCATACCGTATCCAATACTGAAAAAGAGGCTGACAAAGAGTCCTGTGAGGAGCTTGTTTCCAAGACTATGAAGCTTCCACTTTTATCCTGTCTATCACCTTCATATATCCACCCGGCAAAAGAGATTGATAACGTATCAGATTCTAATGTGGAGAGTATATTAAGAGGAACGAACAAAGATGCAGCTTTGATGGGTTCAAAGCCGGAACTAGAAGATAATGTAGTGGCATTTTCAGATCGAAGTGTTAAGGAAACTGAAAGTATTAACGTAAGAAAAGACGTGTACCTGATAAAAGGTGAACCTCTAAACTCATTGGAAAGTAATCCCAAGCGGGAGAAAGCTCCAAGTATTGAACATGTAGATTATTCTTCTGTGGTTAAGGGTACTCAGAGTGAGACAAGGAATGAAGAGCAAATTTTAAAGTCAAAACTGCCTAAAGTACAGAGGTCACAAAAAGGTTCAAGCTCCATTGTTACCATGAATAGTCAGAGAGGCAAGGACGCTGCTGTAAATATAATTAAGAAGAATGTACCAGATAAATTGCAGGAAGATATTGAAGAATCCGAACACATGTGTAAGGGATTCTTTGGTGATTCGAAAGAATCAAAAGAAGAAAAACAAATTAGTCCCGTACTTAAAGCTGAGAAAGAAAAGCTTTCAGAAGAAAATGCATTGGGCGAGAGTTTCAACAGTGTTAAAAATGATGAAGAGGCTTGTGATCATCTAAATTTGGTATGTGAACCTGATTTGAAACACCTTATTAAGCCGAGTGACTTGAATGAAGATAGGCACACCACCAAGCAGAGTGTTAGACGGGAAGTGAAAAATAAGCATTCTCTTGAAGGTATTATTTGTGAAAGATATTGATTTTCCTTATAATATTTTCTTTCTGTTCAAATTATCTGATCTGCTTGATGAATACGCATGTAGGAGGAATGGAGAATATGGGAATGGAATCTGAAAGGGAACTTTCTGGGGTTTCTAAGAAACCAAAGACTGGAAAATCACGATTTTCCGCTGTAGATCAACCTGGATCCAACAAATCCAACCAAATTCTGGAAGTTTTAGATACTAACAAAACTATGATTACTCAAGCCTTAGCCGAAAATGTCAAGGATTTTGCTAAGGCTTCCTCGCATGGCGAACGTGATGACAGAAAGAGGAAACTGAAGGAAAATGAGGAAAGTGGAGATTGTATGAGACTTAGAGAAGCTGCAGTAATGGAATCAAGTGGAGAGAACGTTAGAAAGAGAAAGAGGCTTAAAGGTTCAAGTTGTGATGAAAAAGAGTTGCCTTTTAGTAGTGAAAGCTGTGATAAGGAAAGAAGTGTTAGTCAAGAAAATGGTAGAGATAGTGCTTCTCATCTACCTTCTACACTGTCCTCTCCGAGTTTGTGTAAGGATTTGGGCTCTGAAATTATCAAAAATAATGTCCGCGAAAGTAAAGGTTCACTAGTTGAATCAGTTGCCCCTTTGGCCTTGAGAGTGTTAGACTCAGGTGAGCTTAAATCAGGAAGAATTTCAGAAAGGGATGAGTACCATGATACTGATTATAATGCTGGTGAGACGTTAAAAAGATGCCGAGATGGTGAGGCTTATAGTACTATCGATAGACCAGGGACAACAAAGAAGGCTGCAGAAGATTCCAAGGATAGAGAAAGAGCATATGGGGAGGATTGTTCAATTGAAAACTTAAAACCAAAGAAGTCAGGGAGATATCCTGGTGAAAATTGCATAGAGGGTGACTCTAAGCAAAAGAGTAGAGAAGAGGAGTCATCTGCACCTTCGAAAGATAATAACTGGGGTCTGGTGAATAACGTGCAAGATCTTGGCACTGCTGTTAAAGTAAAAACAAAAGAAAGCAGGAGCAAGAAAAGACCTGCTAGAAAAGTGTCTATGGAGTGTAATAAAGAAGACTCAAGGGAATATCAAGATCCTAATACTAAGCTAGATAGAAGTGGTAGTCATTTTTCTTCTCGACAGAAACCTGATACAGCAAACACTTCTCGTGGGAAAAGCAACCCATTGGAAGTGACCACTGAGCAATTAAAGAATAAATCAGCTTCACCAGCTCAAGTTGAAGTCTTGGGTCACGACACTGAGATATCAAATACAAAGAAACAGAGACTGCGGAATGATAATCACAGTGTGACCCACGATGAAGGTTCGCGAAACCAAAAGCAAAATGGAAGTAGGCATAAGGATCATGTTGGCTTAAGCCCTTTCAAAAAGGAATCCACGAGTCAGACTGCCTCCAACTCAATCAAAGAGGCTACAGACTTGAAACACATGGCTGATCGTCTTAAGGTTTGGACATTTTTATGGAAAATGTTGCAGTGGTTACGCATGTTGTCTCTTCCTTGGCTTAACATTGACAGTAACCTTTTGCAGAATGCTGTGTCCAATCACGAGAGCACAGGTGTTTACTTTCAGGCAGCGCTTAAGTTTCTTCATGGTGCCTCCCTTTTGGAGTCATCTGGCACGACCATTGCCAGATCCAAGGATATTTACGGCAGCACAGCCAAACTTTGCGAGTAAGTTTGGCATTCAACATGATCTAAATTTGTGACTTTTTTCTACTCGATTTGTTGTGCACCTCTAGGGAGTGAGATAGCTGAATTCTTCTGATAGTCAACGCAATTAAGTCCCCCAATTTACTATTTAGAGGGAGCCTTTCACTGTGATGGTACTTGTTCATGTTGCCCTCTCATTTTAGCTCAGCTGCTGCATTGTGGCCAATAGATATTTCTAGCATGTTAAGATGTTCTAGTGAACCCTGTCCTGATGTTACGAAATTTTTACTGTTTATGTAACAGGTTCTGTGCTCATGAATACGAGAAAAATAAAGATATGGGGGCTGCTGCTCTGGCTTATAAATGTATGGAAGTAGCTTATCTAAGGATAACATATACCTCCCATGGTAACATAAGAAGATGCAGATATGAGTTGCAAGCAGCTTTGCAAGTGATTCCTTCAGGTATTTATTACAATTTGGAAGATTCTTGGATTGTCTTTATTCTGTGAAATTATCAGAAAAACATCACAGTACTTGTAGTTTCCGTATCTACAACAAATGGGATATATGTAAACCGTATGAGGAAAAGCCACTAATTTAGTGGTTGAAAGACAAGTTTCGCAGAACAAAATTTCAAATAGATAGGCGGCTCGATTGTTGTTTTGTTAAAAAAGGAACTTCTTTCATTAGATTAAGACAGATACAAGATTGTAATAAAGACTAAAGATGTTGTTGCCTGTGAGCATGATTATGATGAATTATCTTTCCATTTTGTTTGGGTTTGAAACAGGTGAATCTCCTTCCTTTGCTTCTGATGGTGAAAATTCAAACCACACATTAACAGCGGAAAAGTTTGCTTTGTCCAACACTGTGAGATCATCCCCTAGCGTAACCGGAAACCATGTTATCTCTTCAGGAAACAATTCCTCTCTTTCACAGCTTTTGGCATTTGTAAGTTCAGTTAGGTTACTTTTGTGATTTGATGAGGTGCCGTAAAAAAATTTCTACTTAAGTTTATGTTTACAAAACATTGTAGCTGCTCCAGTTAGTTAGGCTGGGTTTAGACGACTAAATATTTCCCGTCTATGGAAATATCAACAGGTTTTTAGTGAAGTAGTGGGATAATAGCTTGCTTGAGCAACATGAATAGGAACCATCATCAAACATATCAAATTTTGCGTAACAATCTTGCATCATATACCAAGTATTTCCCTGGAGTCAAAGTTAATCTCAATCGTGCGGTTGAATGTGTTTTGTTTTTGGGTGTTGCAGTCGAAAAACGTAAACTACGCTATGGAAGCATCAAGAAAAGCGCAGATTGCATTAGCAGCTGCAAAGGGAAAATCGTTTGAAACGAGATACAGTAGTAATGGTATAACATGCATCAAAAGGGCTCTTGACTTCAATTTTCAGGACATGGAGAAACTGTTGCATGTGGTGAGGCTTGCAATGGAATCCATAAACCGGTGATTATGAATTATGTGTCATCTCACTCTAATATCAAAAATGCAAAACTCCCCACATGTCATACTCAGGGAGATGAAAGGAAAGCGACCTTGGAAAATTGAAGACAAAGAAGGCCTATATATGTAAACTTGTTTTGCTCTCTTCACTGCTCCAGTGTATAGCGTTTAGGACCTTGATTTGTGAGACTTGCTCAAGATTAAAGTAACCATCTTGTGTTTTGTGTGTATAATTATTAATTGTACATATATATATGAGAGAGCTTTAGGGTTAACAATAGTCTTCCAAGGATCGTGAAACAAAAATTACTCAATTGTTTCCTGACAATTACGAATATATTTTCAAGCTCTCTTTTCATATCACCATCACCGCACAGAGTATGTATGTAATTGCGACTTGAATATGAGACAAATCTGTTTGTTTCAATCACCAATCCATCCAATGATCCGACAAAAGAATGTAAGAGTCATTTACAAAACCGAAAATCCGAAAACCTTTTCTCTATTACAATTTGTGACTAAGCCAAATACTTGAAAGTGTTGGGATTGTCGGTATCCCTCTCCAAGTAATCTCTGCTGATCAAGTCCTCAATCCGTTTCTTTATCATCTTTATATCAGGCTGCAAATAAATAAAACCAATATGTAAATTTCCTTGATGGACACAAATTACAAGACATTTACAGAATTAGAGTTTTTGTATTTACCTTGAACATTTTGCTGAGATGCTCAACACATTCAGAGACCAACTGTTGATGCCCCAACACTTTTCTACTCTTCATGATCCGAACAAGAGCTGCATCAATTGCATAGCGTCTATCTTTATCAACATCTTCAACAATTTTCTTCCTCTCATCCATCGGAGGCAGAGGCACCTGTTCAAGAAAAACACATCATTTTTGATCCGGGCTTACATGAAAATAACAACACAACGCTAATGAAAATATCATCATACCCTAATTCTCCTCATCTTATCGGTGAACTTGGAGTTGAATTCAAAGGTATCGGTGTTGGAGATGTTTCTCGACATTGGTTCCTTTATAAGAATCTTGTACTTTAAGCATGATAGTGAATGAAGCAGCCTGGCAAGATCTTCATGGCCGAGGTTTAGCTGCTCCAAGATCTCAGTGTAGCTTAATCTCTCTGTGTTGTTGAAGAGTAAAAGCACAGCAGCCTGACAGAAGAAAAAACAAGATATTTAAGTACAAATAAACATCATCACCAAGTGACAACAAACCAGAAACATACCTGGTAGGTGGTAACTACTATCTCAATTGTTTTTTTATCGAATTTTCCAGCTAACTGACAAGTTCCTAAAGAATAAATCCATGAAAGTCTCCTGGAATTGGTTTTTGTTCCATAATAGGCCTTAAAAGCTTCAACACAGTTGACCTGAAACAAAAAGAAAATTGGAGCTCAGACAATCTTCTTCTTTTCTGTTTCAAGACTTACAAAATAAACGACTTACCATTTCAATGGGTAGATTGAGGTCGGTTGTTTTGTAACTTGGCCAAAAACCAGTAGTAAGTACAGTGACAGTGAAATCCATCCCCAGCTTTTTGGTCTTGTTAACTGATAAAAATTCCACGAAGTTGGTTTGGTGTTCTTTTGCCAATGTCATATCCGTCAGCTATATGAAACAAATCGAATGTACAAAAAAAAAAAGCATTATTAACCTTCGTTACTACTAAATAAGCAACCCGTTTTCAAAGGAAATAAAACTCATGTGACTAACCATGCCCTCCATCTTAGAAGTAAACTGCGCACCGAGTAGTTCTTTAAACTTTGTAAGTAAACTTCTTTCGTGGTAGTCATTACCGTTGCGATCAAACAAGAGCCGACGGGCTTGTTTCTTCCTGAAAAACTCGGCGAAAAGATCCTTGTCACTTATATAAACAAGCAACTTAACCACCTGTAATAAATAAAATTAAAAAAGTCAGCATCAAAGTGACATATTTGTAGGGCATTATTAGCAGTATATATGAAGGAAGAAGAAAACTACTTTCTCAAGCGTAAGTTCAAGATCTTCATTTTCAAGCTTCTCAATTCCCCCTCCCGTCTTGAGGATATTATCGCAATACGTTGCAAGAATTTCTGCACTGGACACTCCAGCCACTGTCTTGTTACAGAAGACTTCAAATGCCTCCTTCAATGCCTACAATATATTCAAAGAAACTATGGTCATTAAATAATATAGTGTGGAAAACAAGATAGACATGTGAACACACACACATACACACACCTTATGGAAGAGGCTGTGTTTCTGAAAACACTCATCGACGTAGACCATGAATTTATCGTGTAGGTCAATTAATTGTCTGATAAGCACCTGGTCCTGCACCTTCAGTCCACTAGTACTTGCAGCCTGGGGAAGTACGTAATTCTCAGCAATAAAAAAAGGAGTAGACTAACATCTAATATTCGAATGAGCAAAGAATATAAACCTTATCAGTAGCTGCCTCGGTAGCTTGTTTGATAAGGGCACTTCCCTCTACAGTAATATGTTGCTTGAATAAGTCTGCAACAGGATCCAGCCCTTGCGGTATTGGATGATAAAGCCTGTACATCCTGGCGAGATCATCCATCTGAAAGTATATCCAAATGCTCAGTCAAAGAGTGAATTTTAGAAGAGAACTCTTTAAGAATTAAAGAAACCAACACAAGTCGATTACCTTGTCGTCTCTTAACAATGCACGGCATCCTGAGTGCTCATTTTCTATAAGTTGTTTTGCAACCACTACCAACAATTCATTTTGTACTTTCTGCATCCAAAACAAAAAACAAACAATCAAAACGCTTAAACATTCCCTCAGTCAAAATATGATTATTCCAAATATATAATTATATATTTCAGCTAACCGCAACTAGTTTCGGCTCAGTGGTTGAATGAAGGTAGTTGGTGACTCTCTCCTTCTCCAGTCTTAGAGACTCCTCAGCCTTTATCATGTAATCAGGACAAGAATTCTCCTGGTTCCACCTTGAGGCGTTGCGAGAGTAGTAAGATGCAGAATCTTCAAGCAAGAAGCTTTCAAAATCCTCTTCGTATTTAACCAGCTCTCCCATCCCATTCCCACAATAGACATCTATTACGTTTTTCAATAGTGCTCTATCAATCTGTTCGCCCTCGCGTTCTTTATGAATCTGGCAATACAAATTGCGTTAGATAAACCAGAATAAGTAAACCAGAGCTACTCAGTTAGAGATACTTACAAGTGCTAGTACAGCGTCTTTGGCCTTGGACTGTAACTCTTGATAAACCAGGTCGCGGAAGGATATGAAGCCAACAGCACTCAGTGTTGGATGAGACCCCCGACGAGTATAAAAACGGTCAAGATATTCGAAGAAGTGGGATAACCATCTAACAAGAATTTTCTGGTTGGCCCATCTCTTAACAAGCTCTCTCAACATATATTCACCATGCTTCTCACGTATAGCCGGCAACACCTAATCACATATAAAAACATTAGACCGTTTGCTCAAGTTGTACAGAACAGCGTTACAGAATCAAAGCCCAAACGCAAACATGGTATATTACTCACAGTTTGTTTATTGTAATCAACATATACTCCACCATACCGATCATAGATCTGCTGTGAGTAATCATTAGGAGGTTTCTGGGTACACAGATTGTGGACAGTCCTGTGAATTCACATCGCTGTGTGTTAGTATCCACACCGTTAACGGAACTCTAGTAAAAACAAGAAACAAACATTATAATAAGAAGACATACGTGTACAGCTGCATACGTTGAACCGGGTCAAATGGTGGCTCATCAGGCACTTCTTCCAGAATCTTTTGTAGCTTTGCAACACCAGCCTCCATGACAGACCATCCTGCCTCCAACACAGAATCCTTCTTCGCCATTATGAGATGAACAAGGTTCTGCAATAAAGTAACAAGACATGATGAGAAATCAAGATAACTAAAACAGAATTTACTTGTTGAGATCTATGATACTCTTATATATCATCAAAACACAAACTAAAACTAATCAGACTACCAAAAGAACAACGATAAGAAGATATTACGCATCCATCACGATGAATCACCAAGAGAGAAAGAAGAAGGAATTTGAACACAACAATCAAATCAAGTATTTCGCAGAGAATCAACAAAGCACAGAGAAGAAGCCAACGTAACCCTAAATCGTTCATACAGAAACGGGACGTAACCCTCGAGCAGATATTGCGAAACAGTGACAAAAACAGAAGAAATCAGCGAAAGACTAAAGAAGAGTACGAAATCGAGACATGTGAAGAGAAAAGTGTGCGATCTTAAACCCTAGGTTCGTCACGTACCAGAAGGTTCCGAGAGTATTACTCGAATCCGATTTCACAGGGATTTGGAAGAGCTCTGAGAATCGAGAAGTTGGTGTCTTAAAGCCTAGAAGAGAAAACAGAAGATATTATTATATAGGAGGCTTTGAGAAAGGCGGTGAAGTTTTTTGTTATTGTTTTCTTTGAAAATAATATATAGAAAGTAGATACACTTTTTTATTCCTTTTCTTTTTGGTCAAAGTAGAAAAAACACTTACCTACCAATTAACATTTTTAAGTTGAAATCTGGACTCTATAACTATGAACATTTAATATTATGTACCTTAACAAATGTGTTTCTTCTATTTCTATGGTGTAGTGATTTGGAATTATATATGTGTTGGTTTTTTTTCTCTTGTGGTAATGATAAAAAAGGTATTATAGATTTTTTTATTATTAATATAAAATTATGATAACTATGAAGATTAATACTTTTAAGGAAGTATATCATGATAAACTGATGTTATAGTATTTTGAGTTTGTTCTACAAAGATTGAATTTTAGGATTTTACTTAATTTTTATTGATTGATATTAATTAATTGTAGATTTCATACTACTATTGATTCAAAGATATTAAAAAATATTTCATTTAAAAAGGTGATTGACAAATAATTAAATAATGATTGTTTGTTAATATGTGAAAACTCTAGAATATCAATCTTTTAGAACAGAGAGAGTATTTTGGAAATTAGTAAATTTTAACAGAAGCATCTAGAATCTTTTTCTTCTTTTTTTTTTTTTTTTTT
>Ga0041059_1001268_pt1 | contig 20197 bp, 17 predicted proteins | sample AraColnosormetaG_FD_56232 | JGI IMG/M metagenome (GOLD analysis project Ga0041059, IMG submission 56232) | Arabidopsis roots microbial communities from North Carolina, USA - Col MF nosort | ecosystem: Host-associated > Plants > Roots > Unclassified | place: USA: North Carolina | collected... | reverse complement strand
TTTTTTTTTTTTTTTTGTCAAAAGTGTGTTTTATTTAGTATAGAAAGCCAAAGTAACATGCCAATATTTTACAAACACTAAACCAAGGAAGCCAAACAAAAGAAAACAAAGTCCAATAAGAAAGCTGAAGGAAAAGCTTAAATGCATTATATTAGACATGTGGCAAGCAGGAAGCAGGTTAGAAGACACATGCAAAGTTGAAGATGTGAGAGTCTCCGTTGATCAGAAAGCTTCAATTCCGGCCAAGATCGCCGGAAAATTATTCAATCGACTTATCCTAATCTTCCCTCAAGAAACAAAGCGAATTCCATTTTAGCAACAAATACCCGAAATATGAGCCGAATCACACCGAAAACAGAGCCAGACCACACCGGAAACAAAGTCTTCTCATCCGGACAACGAAAGCCGGTAAGCATACCGAACGGTGGAACAAGGATTGAGTTTTCTCTCCGAAGAATCATAGAGAGACCTCATCCTTGTTAAAATTTTTGTTTTCGAGTTAGATAGATCATGCATTTGTTGTCGCATAAGAAATCTCAGTTTTTTGCAATATCATAGACCAGAGGCTTTAAAACAATACTGATCGAACAAAAACTTTTGAATGTTACAACTTTTAACTAGAACATGTTATGGTTTCAATCCCAAAAGCTCTCCAAACTCAAAGGTTTGGGATAATACAAAAGTTACATAGACATGGACATAATCTGTTGAGCAATGCCCGGTTCTTGCTGCAACAGCTCCCTCAAGTTGTTCTCAACCTCTGCTACCTGCTTCTCCAAGTATTCCTTGGATGTCTAAAAATCATCCCGAAAACAAAACATGTTTGATAACCAGCATCTCAATGATCTCCTAATAACCCAATAAGATGTTGAAAGAGGGAATGATTGTTACCTGTAGAGAAGCAACGGCAGCTTCACTGTCCTTGAGTTTTTGCTCTTGTTCACCCTCCAGCACTGTCTTGGGCTCTAGAACAAACCTGTTCACCATACAAACTATAATCAGCCTTCAAAATTCTCTAAAGGCCTCTAGTTGGACTGACTAATAACCACCACTCACGTTCTTCCTGAAAACAAGAATAAAACACAAATTAGACCAAAACTTTACTAGTCCTTGTCTCAAAACCAGAGAATTGAATCACTTGCCTATTGACTTGTAGGTGTTTGTCTCTTCAGGCAATGGCCTCAGCTCCTCCAAGGTTAAGAAAGCTCGCTTTCTATCTCCCTCTTTGTTGCGCATCTGATTCTGCACCTATATATAAAACCCATCCACATTCACATTTCAGTTTTTCAGCACCACATGACAATAACCTAGGAAAGCCAATTTTGTCATTACACAACATGAAAGAAGGGATTATAAAACCAAACACAGTTCAAGAACTAACAAATTACAAGTAAACCCTTATACAATGTGTCACGTTTGATTCTAAAACTTGATAAATACAAAGAAAGTGAGGATTCACCTGTTTGAGCTTCCCAGTGAGTTCAATCATGCTAGCTTGAATCTCCATAAAAGCCTGTTGTAACTATACACATTACAATTCCATTTTCTGCAACATCTTACTGGGGAAAGAAGAATATTCCACTAGAAAATTGAGCTGATTTAAGAGAGAGAGAGGTACTCACAGCTCTGGTTGCTTCGTCCGCCATGTCTGCAGATCTTGATCTTTGAACGAACCCCGACGTGCTAGAGAAGGGTCTTTCGTTTTAGGGTCAAAAAGTTAGAACTACCCGGGTCGGGTTTCAGACGGCTTAGCCCGGTTTATCAAGGCTTTATTGGGTCAAATCGGCCCATTTATAATTAACGATGATTTTATACTTTTAAAAAAATATGTGTTTGCATTGGAACAAACAATTCTACCCAATAACACAATTTAATTTACCCATTTGGTTTTAGATTGTACCATGATTTTGTAAATCAAAGACTCAAAGTCATTGTCTTTTTTTTCTTGTATAATCAACCACCCAAACCATTGTTTGTATCGTAACCAATTCAGCTAACACCACCAAATTATTTTACCATATTATATTTTAAGGGTGATTTGCATTATCATACACTTTCGAAAACATGTTGAGCAAAAGTTTTGCCGACAGGCACACTTCTGATCAATTATAAGGGTGATCAATTATAAGGGGGAAAAAGACTTAATTGACCCTATTAATTAAATCAAGTAAAATCGGTTATTTAGGGTAAGAGTTTGGGGAAACCGGTTTATTTTGTTTTTGCAAACCGGAGAAAGCATGGAACGAATAACTATGTCATCGAAGTTTGAATGACGATGAACAAAAGAAAGAGAAGCTCTGAAGTTTGAAGCAACTAACAAAGATATCATAACGATGGTAAGAAAAAATGGATTGGTAACAATAGTAGAAAATATTCGCTGATATATTATTGACTGTCTAAGATAAAAAATTTATATATTGCAGGGAACTGAGGATGGCTTCTGTTATGTAATATGCGGGGATTGGAATTGCGAGGAGGATGAGAAGTGGTATGTTGAGGTTAATAAGGTAATGAAATCTCGAATTGTGCCTGTATATAAAGGTATTAAGCTATCAGAATTCGTGGAAGCCATTAGAGTAGAATTTGGAATTTCAACGAGTACGAAGGTTGATTTAAGCTTCTGTACCCCAAATATAAGAGATTTTACCACCGGAGATAAAACACCACCGGTCGTCGTGACGACTGATGTGGGGCTAAGTTATTTTATGAAGATATTGGAAGCAAATGTTGGAACCAACATGTTTGTAAAGTTTGGAACATCTTGTAAAAGAGTTTTAAACAATTCTGAGGTTGACGGTGGGCTAGTGAAGACCAGTTCAGTTAAGGAAGATGACGGAAGAGGGAATAAGTCGAAACGTTTATGTGGATCAGAAGATAGTATATCGAAGGTCGGGTTGAAAGAATTTTTGCTGTCCTCCGAAGATGAAGAATTTGTTGCAGAACTTGAAACTATAGAAAGAGTTATAGGTTGTGAACGAGGTCCTCTTGTTAGTGAAATTTTATCTGAAGATCTTGATGATGAAGATCTAGTGGATGAAGGAAGCGAAGATCTTACTTGGGATGAGATTATAGAAGTAAAACCCCAATCTTATGATGTGGAGTTTTGGAGCCCATTCTTGGATGAGGACATGGGTGGCTCAAATGCATTGGATATAATATGTGTCGGGGAAGAAGATGCTGATGTTAGAATGGGATTTGCGTCACCAACAGTAGACACAGAATTGGTGGCCAGTGTGGAAGGTGCAGGTTCGAACATGGAAATTGATGATTTGATAACGTCTTCGATTAAGCATCCAACTGATTTACTTGCAAACAGCAGTGGAACGGGAAAAGTTGTTAACAATAGAACAGGTGATTGTAATACAAATGAAACTGCAAGAGAAAATAGGAAGCTGTCGGATGTGGACGATGAAGAGTTTGATATTCCTCCTCTGTTTGATGACACGGAGTATGAAGCTGCCATAATGCCGGATATAGATAGGGCTGACGGTGAAGATGTATATAAAGGAAAAGTTTATGCTAGCAAGTCGGATTGCCAAATTGGATTAGCTATATATGCTATTAGGCATATGTTTCACTTCAAACAAACACGCACAAAACTTGATTCATTTGTTTTAAACTGTGCCGATGAGAAATGTGATTGGCGGGTAACAGCTCATGAAATGCCTGAGAGTGGATATTATGAGATACGCAAAGCTAAACTAGACCATACTTGTTCTGTGGAAACTCGGAAAATGTACAAGAAGAAGGCAACTTCAAGGGTGATAGCAGCTGTGTATAAAGCACAATATAGTGAGCCTGTTAAAGGACCTGTCCCGATGGATTTGCAAAAGCTGATTCTTGAAGATTTAAGAGTGTCTGCATCATATAGCAAGTGTTATAGGGCTAGGGAAAAGGCAGTAGTTGATGTGTTAGGGGAGGATGATGATAGCTTCACCAAATTAGCTGAATATATGGAGCTTATAAAGATGACAAACCTAGGTAATATGACAAACCTAGGTAGTATGACAGACCTTGTGACAGATATTGAGGAAAATGGTGATGAACGTTTTCTTTATATGTTTCTGGCATTTGGTGCCTCAATCCAGGGCTTCAGATATTTGAGACGGGTTTTGGTTGTGGACGGGACTCATCTGACCGGGAAATATAAGGGGTCTTATTGACTCCTAGCGGACAAGACGCAAATTATCAAGTTTTCCCACTGGCTTTTGCTGTAGTGGATAGTGAAATGGACGAGGCTTGGACTTGGTTTATGTAGAAGGTAGAGAGAATTATTGATGACAGTGCAACACTAACAATAATTTCTAATAGACATCCAAGCCTATACGTTGCAAAAAGCAGAGTTTTTCCACTAGCACACCAGGGAGCATGTATAGTCCATCTCCAACGAAATGTTACATCAAGATATAAGAGCAAAGGATTAGCAAAGATGGTGTTGAATGTTGGATGTGTGTACAAGATGAGTGTCTTTAGGAATCTATACAAAGAAATAAAATCAAGAAATTATGAATGTGACAAATATTTGGAGAAGATTGGACCAGCCCGTTGGAGTAGGGTGTATTTCCAAGGTGAGAGGTATAATTTGATGACGAGCAATATTGCAGAAACTCTAAACAATGCAATACGGTTAGGGAGATGTGCACCTATTTTGGAGTTGGTGAAGTTTATTAGGGCTATGTTAACCAGATGGTGTTCAGCCCGAAGGAAAAAGTCTATCAAACATACAGGAATGGTGCAACCTTACGTTGACAAGGTGATGGCCCAGACTATGATGAAAATGGAAGGGAGCAAAATCCAAAATGTCACAAACTGGACATATGAGATTGTTGGGCGTTTCGGAGGGAATCACATGGTTTCTTTTGATGATATGAAATGTAGCTGCAAAGTTTTTGATAAACTAAAAATTCCTTGCGGTCATGCCATGCTTGCAGCTAACAGTATAGGGCTTGATTTTGGAACTTTGGTTGGGGAATGTTTCAAAACCAAAACATGGGTTTTAACTTACAAAGGCATTGTTAACCCTGAGGCTAATGCCTTAGAGTTAGATCAAAGTGAAGAAGTTAAGGAACGTGTGATTCTTCCACCAAGGACAAGGAGGCCGTCGGGTAGGCGAAAGGCAAAAAGAATAGCTTCCATAGGAGAGTTCCCTGTAAGTGTGGTAATTAATTTAAATTTACGCTTGAACATATATTCACGAATTTAACACTTGTCTATGAATGACCAGAGAAAAGTGAAGGTTGCCAAGGTAAAACCAAATAAGATGTTCGCGTTGCAAAGGGGTTGGACACAACAGAGCACGTTGCAGCAACCCTATATAATCTTCCATGTTATAATGAAGAACCTTTAAATGGTTTAAAATTTTTTTGAACAACCATTGGGTAGGTTTGGTTATGTACTCGGCGTACCGGATGTTTTATTGATGCTCCATTGTGAGGATCATGATACAGTATGAATTCTTATTTCAAGACAATTTAAATTGTTTTTAATGCCTATTTAGCCTTTTTATAGTATCAGTTGCTAATTTCATAATAGATAATGAAAAAAGGTAAAAATTGTGGAACACTAAGAAAACAGGGTCGACCATATGGTTTAAGGTCGACCATATGGTTAAAGCCTCGAAATATAAAGTTCTAAATATAAAGTCCGTATGGAACCCCAAAGAATGAATTTTCGGGGTTTATTGTTGGTTTACTGTCCCAGAGAGCAAACCAATAACCAATATAATAAACCAAAGTTAAACCAAATTCAAACCCGATATAAGTGACCCCAATAGAAATAAATACCACTTCAAGAATCCCCAAAATCATAGAACCCTAATTTCTAGTATTCTTAACCATTTCCCAAATTGAGCTAAAAAATGAGTAATTCATTAGCAGCTACAAGTGGAACTTCAAATGTCTGTTAGAGAAGAAGAGTTGAGAGTGTGCCGAAATTGTGTTGGTGTGGAGCTAGTATCTCGGCCTTAATATCCAAGTCAGCTACGAATCCATACAGACGTTACTATCGTTGTGCTTATGCTGCAGGACATAAGGTAATGTGAATGAAAATTTGTTTGATTATAACAAATTCATATGCTAATTAATTGATTTTCAAGCTGATCGATGATAACCACACTTTCAAATAGGTTGACGAAGCAATGATTGATGAGATCAAAAGATTGGCTAGAAGAACGAATGCTCTTAAACAAACAATGTCCCAGTTTATTGCTGTAAGTATAAATCAGGAGAAAGTTGTTTTTGATAAGATGCAAATTAAGCTAGATAATGAAATTGTGAAGAGGCTAGATGACAAACTGTTGGAATCGAAAGCCAGCATGAAAAAGATGTCAATTGCTGTCATTGTATGTTGCATACTTATCATTGGTTTGAACAAAGTGAAAGGATGAATCGAGTGAGTGATCGGCTGTGTAAGTTATTGTTGTTTGATATTATGTTTGTTGGAAATAACTTATTTTGGCGATGTGGATACACTATAAAACCTATAAATAAAACCAAAAATAAAGCGCGGAACATATATCTAGTGGAAAAAATTCGATAAAAGATTTTTATATGTTGTACTTTAATAAATTGATATAGTAGAACATAATAGATATTTAAAAACTGAATATTCTGTACGTTGAAAATATGTAATGTTGATCATGTGGATAACCAAAATACGTTCAAAGAAAACAAGCCATCAAACTACGAGCCTCTAAGTAAGTGAGAAATATAAATGTAAAATACTCTTTTAATTTAATATATTAATCAAAAATTAGCCTTTAATATAGTTTAAGTTTCGAATTTCATAAGTGATCAACATAGTTGTTAAAAAAATAAAATAAAAATGAACTAAATATAGTTGTTAAAAAATGTGAATTAAATTGTTAAAAATGTGACAAAATGTGAATTTCATAAGGGCAACATAGTTGTTAAAAACATAATAAAAAAAAATGTGAATTAAATTGGTAATATGCTTTTAAGAAAACTAAATATCCTGACCATGTGGATAAATAATCCAAAAATGAACATAAACTTGTAAAATATGCTCTGATGATTAAATATAATCGGATAAATAAATATTAATGTTGATTGGTATATTATACGGTAAACCGGTAATACTTATATCTATTTGTATATATATCCTTGTTTAGTATATAACTAACGAAATCCTAATACTTATTTGTAACCTTGAAAAAAGAAGTAAATGTTGAAATACCATCTCTTACACGAAATCTCCCCTAACTCAGTGGATGGACAGTAAGAGTTACCGTCATGAGGAAATACAAAAAGTACGAAAGGGACGATTCTTTCGAACTAAGGGTAATCGTTGCGGATGAAACGGTATGTGATTTTTCCAACATAAAATTTATTCAAAACTTCAACGTTGGAGTAAATTTCTAATATGGAGTAAATTTTAAATAGGGAAAGCGCATGGAAGTTGTAATTCACCGTAGGTTTTCAGCTTACTATTTCGAAAAACTTGAAAAGAACAACTGACATCAGCTGATACAAGACCTACTGTTCAATTCAACAATTTAACTCGATTCGACTATATCCTGGAGGAAACTTATGATACTGAAGTGTTAGTTGGTAAGTTTCTTTCCGTATTTGTTTTTGACTATTTGGTTTTAACAATCATAATCAGTATTGTTTTAAATTTTTTACAACAGACCTGCTTGGAGCCATTGTTGAAGTTGGTGTGCTGACTCACACAGGGAATGTAGATGAGGGTGGTGAGGAGGTGATACTTCCTTTCAAGATCATGGATAAGTAGTACGTTTTTTCACTGCCCATGTTTTTTTTACATTCAATATATACTCTCGTAATGATATCACTCTAACAACATTCAGCAAAAAAACTCTAAATTGTGATACTGTGGGGAAAACTGCTATTACATTTGAGAAATGTTACCGACAGTTCGGAAGACCTAACATCGTTGTGGCGCTGGGGTGGTGGAGGGTGGTTAAGTTATCAGCAGTCGAAGGAAATGTTAAGATCGTGAGTTATGGAGGCGTATCAACTGTTTACCCCGGAACCATCCATTGAAGAAGTGGATGAGATTAGAATGGTAAGTAAATTTTTATAACATCAATACTTTTGAGTTATGTTAAAAATAAAGAAATACCTCATACACTTAAATCAATTTCATAGGTTGTGGAGTGAAGATTAAGGAGTGAAGATTGGGAAAGTTTTTTGAAGTCTTACAATGAACTACTTAAGACTATGAAGTGAATGTTTGTGATTCGGCTATTTTAATTTTTTTGTTATGTATCTCTTAGTACAGACTTGATCCACAACTTTAACTATGCTGGTTTTACGAATTTGGAAAAAGAAATGGTTTCGATGGATCAATTTATGTCCCCTTCATCTAAAATAATTAACATGATCCATATGGATACGTATGTTAAACTACAATTTGATTATATTATATAACTTTCCATATCTCGCCAAAAAATTTAATGTGGTGATAATTAGCCAGCAAAATTAAATTACTATATCGTCAAGTGGTGGTTCCATTGTACGTCAAGGTTGCGTATAACACAACCAGTAGACAACAGCAGTAGATATCAAATGATAAACCTATGTTTAGGGGTAATTATACTTCGTTTTTATTATTACTGTATGACCGCTTCTTCTTAAAATTCAAAATGATGTGAAAGGGAGTATATATTCCCAAGTGAAATGATTAACTCTCTTCCCAAGAGGTACGCTTGAATAATATTATATTGTAGCAACGAGTACTAACAAAATGACACTTATACAGACGATCCATGATAGCGAACATGTGGTTAAAATATATATTAATTATGAACGCATATCATGATGGACAAGAATTATCAACAACACTTTAACGGAATTATGATTTATAAATCAGTATAAGTAGTTTTGACTAGTTCGGTTAAGGGAACAAAAGAGTAAGAAAAATGTCTGACAGTAGTTCTTCTAGATCTGTGGATAGGCCAAACTTCGGCCGTAATAACAGTGAGTATGGAATTCCAAAAAAAAATGCTACTGTGGAGCACCAACGATTATCAAACATTCATCTGGAAGAAATTACTCAGGAAGAAGGTATTATGCATGCGAGTTGGTGGAGGTAAAGAATATTAAAGAGCTAGTTGTATAAAAATATTTAGCAAAATTGTATATATGTATATAGAAACCAAACTTTTAAAGTAAGATGGAGAGGTACACATCGGAAAATGATGGGATGAGGCAATGATGGAGGAGGCAACAGTGTTAAGGTGTGAAATGGAGGACGAGACAGAGAGGATGCGAAGAAGTAAGATGGAAAAAATGCGTGAAAGAATAGAGGCTCACAAGGAAGAGATAGAGCAACTTTTTGAACTTCACACACAACATCAAACTACTGTCGCTTTATTAAAAAAGGAAATCGGGGGGAAGAAAGCAGGGATTTCAAAAGAGTTTGGAAATATTATAGTTGCTGGTTTGGTCGTCATTTTATTAATTTCTTACATTACAAAATGGAACAAATATATGTATGCATAATGTATTTGGCAAGACGGGAAGTAAACTAAACATTGAAGGTTGGTTATTAGTTGCTTACTCAAACTACAACAACGATAACTAACAAAGCATTCTGACCTCAAATACATACATAACTGAGAAACACAAAGGACAAACACCAGTGTAATGCTGAAGCCTACACTCTGGGATATCTATTGCACCCCTGAAACCCATGTAGTAACCGCAACCTGGAGTCCCCATGTCTCGAATTTGGGTAATCACCTGATCCACGATATATTCTGCCTCCTCGAAAATAGGAACCCTTTGATGAAATGTTTGTAGTACCATATTACCCTCGGTATGAGAACCGCAACATTTTAGAAATATACCGAATGCAAATCGGGCATAATTACTATGAAGAGCGGCTTCCCTGACCATATCGAGAGATGATATGGAAGGGCCTTCTTGAGCCAAACGTCTTAACCGTTCAACGTATTTCGCGGTGTAGTTTTGAGCAGCCAAACACCTAAGTAGGAATGGGCGACAAGGAGATCCAACATTCGCGAGGGAGCAGACGAATATAAACTTGTCCAGACAAACATCGACTAAAACTTCATTACTATAAACAATATCCAGCCAAACGGTACCAGCGGCGATGAAAGGAGCAAGCTCCCGGAAACCCTGACGGCCGATCCGCCTAATGATGTCAGAGAGCAGCGGAATTGGAATGAAGGGGTTCATTAGAAGGACTTAAAAAAAAAATTGTAGGTATCCTTCACTGAACCTAAGGATATCCCTGATCTATTAAATTAAATAATAATATATATAGTGGAAATGAATATCCGAGGATGCGTACAAATGTTCAGATCTTATATATTTGAGCTTATACTTCGTTCTCTATCAACATGTTCAAATAATATTTGTAGAATTATATAATAGACTGAGGTGAACTGAATGAGCATAATTGGGGAGTATGTGTAGTTTACTCTGATAAGAGATAACGATAGAAATGAATAATAGAAATAAAATTTATAATAACTAGAAAAGGAAAATTATGCACTCAAACCACATGGATATCACACATACCCGGATAATAGTTGTCCATATAATAAACCTTATTAAATATAAATTTATAGTATAATTCCCTATATCAGTGAATATATATAACATGTAGGAAAATAAAGTAAATTATCCATGTGGTCAAACAGCCTGAAATAATATAAAAATATAGCACGGTTAAAAAATACTTATAAATTGTTTCGTCCTAACTTTTTGCCATTAGTAAGCAGAAGTTTCAAGATTTTCTTCATCGGCGGAAAATGGAGAACAGGAAAATGGAACGAACCAGAAGTGGGTGAATGGTAAGCTGACATCGTGAATTATTTAATAAGCAAGTTTATTATCCTTATGTTGACGATGGAATATTACTGTGTAGTTACAAAGAAAGCAGGAGTTCCACATGCCAGCGGAATTATTGGCTAAAATCGTTAGTTTAGTTTCGGAAAACGGTGTAGAAGACTTGAAAAGTTGGATTCGAAGTGGTCATGCAGGCAAGGATGTTGTCTTGTCGAAAGAGACACTAAAGCGTGTGGGACTTGACAAATCGTAACATTTTATTTGGTGGTTCATGCCTCACTCAACGTACCATAAATTTTACAAAAAATGCCTAACCGAAGGTAACCCTGCCGCCGTCTTTACCGAAATGAGTAAGGGATAGGCTTACGAGGAATTGATGACACAATGCTTCCGACTAGGGAGATGGGTTTCCTTCAACAGAGATTTATCAGCGTATATGGAGTTCATAGATGGTCGACTTTGTATGGAAGATCCATTTATTGGCGAGCTAGTTACAAACCCACCATTGAAGAGAGCTGGCAGGCCAAAATGTCCTATTTGCAAGAAAAACGGACATATGTGTCCAGTGAGGTTTGGTTAGGTGTTTGTGTTAGACATCGTCTAAAACTAGATTATTCAATTTAAGTTGGTTTTATTAAAAACGTTGTACAATGGCTAAGACATCATCGAATGTTTGAATCTGTTACAATCTAAAAGGCAAAGTCATTGACGACTGTTTTTACAAATATTTCATTGACAACAAAGTAAACCATACTGTTAACATATTTTAATCTTGACCATATAGTAAGCTGGGTTTTATAAAAATAACATCCATAGTAACCACCTAATATAACTAAAATGAAACAGAATAATTACAAAAACAAGGAGTCATGGTTATTATCCATAAAACAGTAATATTAATTACAGTTATCAATAAGTTACATATATAAATATAAGTGAGAAAACCATCATTGTGCAAAAGGGAGAGTACAAGGAAGAAAGAAAATATAGTGATAGACGTTCTATACGTTCTAACAGGAAACGAGTGTACGGCCAAGAGTTGTTACAATGGGAAAGAAGGTTGGTTCAAAACATAACTCAAACCTTGATTTATTAATAATGCGATAATTGCTTCATGCTAGGTTTAAACTCTTACATATTTGCACTGCAGAAACGGATGGGGAATATTGTAGATATAAACCAAGATGTTTTGGATAAAATCGTAAGCATTATTGCTAGAGACAGAGTTGATGTATTGAAAAGTTGGATGAACACAAGAAGGGCCGGTAAAAAAGCGGTTTACTCTCCGGCGACTCTAAGCTCCGTACGCCTAGACCTGAACGAAAATTTTGTCCAATGGTCAGAAAGTTCTAGTACTTACTACGCCTTTTATTCTGCCTGCCTAAAACAAAAACAAAAATCTTTTTGCTCTATACGTTGTAAGCCTGAAATTAGGATTCCGTAACTTAGATCTTGATGGAGCTATTTCGGTACTGAACAAAGTACAACATACCTACCTAGTCGCGGCTCTATTACTAATTATGCTACAAAGTTGTGCATGCACGCTTGTGGAAAAGAACTACTGGAAATTCCGAGATAAGTTCAATGTCAGACGAATTAATGTTTCATATAAACACAATCGGTCCCAAACGATTCGGAAACTACTGTTACACATGGCATTTCGTGGATTTTCCACACTGTTGGTTTTCCCATAATCAGCGTAAAGAATACAATGGGGAGCGATGTATGCAATGTATCTACTATTATCTGTCTAGAGACATCATACTACTCTCATAATGTCTAACTTAGAAACTTTAGTTACTAAAAATGTTTTATGAAATTGAAGATGGACATATTGTAATATTTACTCTCATCCAGATATCACATTATTCATTATAAATCACAACACATGGTTAATGGTATCGAGTATTATCCACAAAAACAGGTTTGTAAGTAAATCTGGGCAATACTACCTAATATATACTGAAGATATGGATAACCACGTTTAGGATTTATCCACAAAAACAAAGTAATAATAAAACATGGTAAATGCTTAAATCCATATAGTGAAAATTCTGGAGAGCCAAATTATAAAAATGTATAATACACATATTAAAAGATAAAGTAGCATATTAATAAGAAATAATAGAATAATCAACAATATGAGTAATTATAAAATGAACAGTACGACAAATACAAAAGCCAGAATGGCAAACATTAAACATTTGAGATCATGAGCACTAAAATTGTTCTGAACGCTCTCCCTTATAGAATTGTTACGCCTCCGGGACGAATTGAAAGAGGAAGACAACGACATTTGCTATCACATAATATCGAGATGTGTATATATAGGCGTAAATAATAAATTAACTATTCAATTAAATAAAAACATAAGAAAGTGTCATTAACCATAAAATCCCTTACATGAGTTCGTTTCAAGTATGTTGAAAAATAACAAAATGCCAAATTAATAAATATGTACAATTCGGTAACAGGTCAATATGGGTATTTATAAGTCTACTGCACTTAAAATATGTGGACGCAAATTTGTGGATAGGAAATTCAATGTGAAAATATGAGATTCCTTTAAATAACTAAGACATTCTGTATACTGAAGAATATGGACAACCATTTTTTGGATTTATCCACACAAACAAATAATAATAAAACATGGTAAAGCCTAAATCCATATAGTGAATATTTTGGAGGCCAAATTATAAGAATGTTTAATACACATATAATAATATAATTATTTTACTAAGGTTAAAAAAAAAAATAAAAATAAACAGAAATAGTCGTTAACCAAAAAACCGCGAACATGATACCATATCGTCGAGGTTATCAGAGTAGCAAAAATTGCAAAATTAATAAAATACATGTGTACAATTCGTGCTAATGTGACCTGGCCGACAACAACGGCCGCACCTAGGTCGAACCATTCTACGTTGTTTAGTAGGAGGAAGACATAAAATTTGACATCCGTTAATCTCTCGTGAGTGAGGCGTCCATCAACAAACTCGTTGTAAGCTGCAATTCCACCATTGTATGATTCTCAACGCCCAAAACGGTAGTGAGCATTAACCAACGTTTGATAAGCCCAAGATTTACTCATATAAGCGAACATGGCTAATGGATTATTCTGAGAAAGGCATTTCAAGAAAAACTTGTGGTAAGAAGAATGGGGCACGGTCCACCATATGGAATGTTCAGATTTATCAAGCCTGACTCGACTCAACGTTTCATTCGACATCACAGCTTCAGTGCCTTCCCGACCGGCTTGAATCCAGGCCTTCAAATCATCAACACTGTTTTCAGACACGAGACTAACAATCTTTGCAAGAATGGTGACCGGAATGTGAAATTCCCGAAACACAGCCATCTGCAAGTAAATAATGATGCATAAATAAAGTAAGCCAACTAAATAAGGAAGAAAACATATAGACAAGATCCCTACAGATTGCGTTGGATTCCAATCGACTTCCATCCGAAGAAAAAATAAGAATTTAAAGATATTTTGGTAAAGCTGATATATTAGTATAGAAGGGAAAAAGTAATATAAGTATTCCTTTATAGGGGGATGGCCCTAAAGTAATGAAGACGAAATTGAAAAATATGGCGACGGGACAGTAACCATATGTACGTGGAAAACGAGTTAACATATAGACAGAAGACCAACATTATTGACAGAGAAATGTATCAGAAATCCATAGCAGCTGAACATATCTCGTTGACCATATACTATTGGAAATGCTATTAAGTATGAAGAATAAATGTTTTAAAAAAAGGAAGTTCATTTGATGTGGGTATAAGACTTACTGTTGGAGGGAGATCAATCTCGAATAAAATCGTAAGAAGTTTGCTAGAGACAGAGTTGTAGCAATGAAAAGACAAAAGACCAACATTATTGCCAGAAAATTATATCATAAACAAATTTTATAGCAGCTGAACATAAAACAATGACCAAAAACTTTTGGAAACAACAACAAGTATGAAGAATAAATGTTTAAAGAGAGGAAGATCATTTGGTGATCATAGAAGACTAACTGTTGGAAAGGAGAGCAAGCTCAAAGAACATATTCACGATGTGTGTGAATCGATTGTATTGAATCGACGTTGTTGTTGGGTTTTTGTTTATGTTATGCAAAACATAATTTGGATGATTTAAAGACAAATAATTATTCATGACTGTCATAACATAAAGGAACTAATATTCTTCCCAAATATATTTAAAGGACATCCGAAAACATTGATGAGAAATTAACATAAGATCATTCGAAATAATTGTGTTCGCTAACATGTGGACAACAATGAAGAAAAAATAAGACATACTCCATAAAACGGTGGCTAGGCTCGATATATCCTGATTTACTCGATATTAACATTGTATTGAATCGACGTGGTTTATGGTTCTGTTGATGTAGTACTTTTGATTATATTATGTAAAACATAATTTGGAAGATATAAGGTCGAACCATTATTCACGACTTTCATAATATTAAGGAACTTAGGCAGTTATATTAAAATGATATCCGAATACATGGAAGATAAATTATCAAAAGGTTCGTTACACATAATTGTGTTCGGAAACATTTGGACAGCAATGAAAAAAAAAGACATTATCCATGAACGGTGGCTTCACTCGATATATCCAGATTTAATAGACAACCTAAGGGAAAATTACAGAAGCCTAACGTTACTTTTAAAACACAAGAAATGAATTTACAAAGAAACTTCGAATTAGTAAATACATACCATTTTGATTTCTTTGACTGGCTCAATATCTGGATCGGGATAAACAGTAGATATAGGCGCATGGCTGGCGATCTTCATACGGTGACCACCATCAAAGTACGTAACAATTTTCCAAAAGGCGAGGGCAATAACTACTTTGTTGTTCCGAACGGAACGAAACTTTTTCTCTAAATCAACTGCATATTCACCATGTGCCTCGCATTGCAATATATCTTGGCTGTAAATGGTGAATCTATGTGGACAGAGTTAATAAAAATAAATAGAAAACCCTATAAAAAGGTAGTGAAGAAAAGTACTTGCTATCGATGAACCTGAATTGAAGCTTGAATCCGTCCATATCGGACCCATTTGGCGCACTATTGGTCAGCCAGTCGAAATCAATGAGTGCCCCAAGCAAGTCTGAGACAAATATTAAGTGTAAGTCAATATTAAAGTAAATATTTGGAGAAATATCATGAGAAAATAGGGTAATACTTACCAACCAGAGTATCTTTCCGAACTGAGTGTTCGAGAATGTAATCAAATGGAGTAAAGTTGTTAAGTAAAACGGTTCCCTTCGGCTATGATGAAGTAACAACGGTTTGCTACAAAAAAAAAGATTCGAAACTCAAGGGGAGTGGATCTTATGCATTCTGAATTAGGCCGCACGAGGAAAGTACTGATCATTTTCCATTGATTCTCTATGAGCCTGTCATAATAGAAAGCAGAAAACCGAGTTCCAATTGTTACCTCTATCCTCTTGCCCTAATAAAACAAACACTCGTATTATATTACGCATCGAAATCAACAGAAAATGAAATCAAAGATTACAAATAAACTATTACCGCTTCATCTTGCAAGATAAGATGCAATTCAAAGGAGTGATCATTTAGCATTTTCTTGTAAATCCGAAGAATCATAACACATATCGTCCAACCAGTTATTAAGGGAGACAACTCGTACAAACGGTGGTAGTTTTCCATAATGAACAGAGGCGAATACGAGTGTGGTACAAATGATAATGGAGAAATATGTAGGTTTACGGTTAGTGGTGGGGCTGTCTTGGGTTAGGGGAAATAGCAAAAGGGATTTATAGAAAGTGAAAAGGTTTGTTTATTGGGAATCCTAAACGGTAGAAGTTGGAATGAAAGGAGGCGAACTGAGAGGGTGCATAATTCAATGATTGGTTGCCATTCAAAGTACGGGGTGGGACTGATCTGAACTACTAAGGAAAGTACACCATGGAATAAATGTATAGTGTCTTTGTATGTATTTGGGAAGATAATAAATATAAAAATGTATGACACGGTGAACATAAGCGATCATCCACATATATAGTTGAAAAGACGACAGATAAAAATCCAGTACATAGACGGTTGGTAGTACACATTTGTTTAAATGATAGCTATAAAAAGGAAAATATGCATAAAAAATACGTTTCAATCAACATAAAAATACGAACTCCATAAAATAAAAAGTTGATCGAATCCTGAAAAGGAATGGGGGAGAGGTAAAGAACAGAAAATAAAAATGAATGACAACTTGAACATAACCGATCATCCACCGTGAACAGTGTTCTGAACTACTAAGGAAAGTTCTCTGAGGAATTAATGTACAATGTCTTTGTATGTATTTGGGAAGATACTAAATATAAAAATGTATGACACTGTGAACATAAAAGATCATCCACATAGATAGTTACAGATTAATATCCAGTAGAGAAACGGTTGGTAGTACATATTTGTTTAAATGATAGCGATATGAAAGGGGGAAAAATGCATAAAACCTAAGTTTAAATCAGCATAAAATACGAACCCCATAAAATAACAAGTTGTCGAAACTATTGATTGAAAGAAACGAGGATTACATACTCTGTGATCAATCCATTTTTGAGGCAAGACAATATCCAAGATAAAAGAGTTGTTTACAAGGCCTCCATCAGGACAAAGATGCTCCCTATATAAAAGGATTAGATCCTACTATTAAGATATTTATAAAGAAAATGAAAGGGGGAAGTGAAACTTACGTGTCTGGAAATTTGGAAAGAATCTGTTGGAAGGACGGCCAGTCAGGATCATCTTTAGAGGGCAAAATTTTGAAAATGTCAATAGGAGGCCTATTAATAAAGGTAGACACCAATCCAGCCTCTTCTTGATCCAATAAGGTTAGGTCTCTCGGCCTTACAGGGGATGAGTCACTAAGGACTAGAGGCTTGAGCATTTCTTTTTCTCCATCCAATGGACTGGCCGTATCCTATAAATAAAACTTTAAAAAACAGTAACGCTCATCTGTTAGGTAATGAATAATGTAGCAACAAGCTTTGTCTCCTTGTTGTGGGCCTTATCTTCGGTGTCGAAAATAGATTCCTTGGGCTTCAATTCAGTATCATATATAGGGGGATCAACAACAAAACTAGAAGATCCAGAAAACTATCAAAGCATACAGAATCATTAGCATGACAATCTGGCCGAGATAGTGCAGTATTATAATAAGTAATAACATTAATAGAGCATCACAAACCCCAAGGTATGGTATTATAGCAAATGATGTTTCTGATGGAGGATATGAGTGAATTGAATCAAATTCCAGGTATAATCATTATGAATGCTTATATAGTATGCATAGTGGACAATCAAAAATGGATAAGAATACAAAAAAAACTGGACATATGAACATATTAATGTGGATAAGCCAAAAGAAAATGCCTTACAGTAGTTGAACAGAAGGACAGCACTTCATCCCATGTTCCATTAAGGATATTTGAAACGGGTGCTTACATTGTGGTGTATTTATAATACTTATGCAAAAACAATGTAAAAATAAAGTATATGTATTTGGAATGGTATGATGTACCTGATTATGGATTGGGGTCTTGAACACTTGTTCACCATTAGGCTGATACTGTGAAACATGATATGGAACAGGAAAGATAAATGGATCCATGACCAAATCTGACTGATACATGAAAGTAACAATTATTCATGCACATCAGGAATGTAGTGGTGAGTAGAAAAAGAAACATTAATTATTTTAAAATTAACAAATTGTAAAATTGTATTGTCTTTTATTTTTCAAATGACAAAAATGAATCCTCTTGAAAATATAGAAACACAACAGAAGCTAAAAGTGTTAAAAATAGTCTACACCGGAGGTCAATGTGTAAAATACCCTGGAAATTCAATCTCTGTGATGATTACTCAATCATTTATTTTTTTAAAGGGGATGCCTCAAATAAAAGATTAGGATGATTACTCAATCATTTATTTTCTTAAATGGTACCTCAGGAAATTCAATCTCTCGGTTTAATGTCCCATCATTCAAAAGACCCTGGAAAAGTCAATAAATTTAAAAATAGTAATATTAATGAACATCTCTAACATGAATGTAAAATAGACCAAACCGCCTGGATACAATGTTGTATTAAATAATTAACTCTCAAGCTTGGATACAATGTTTAGCAAAGACTCATTTACAACTTACGATATTGATATCCACAGAAGGGAATTCTTGAGGTTTATCCTGTTGTATGCAAAAAGATGGAAGTGGAGTTATAACTAAATACAGTTATGAAACAAGTAGTAGGATATAAGATCAAGAAGGTCAGTATTTACAACTTGAGCAGATAGAGGGGGTTCAGACGCTTCAGGAACCACATCAGGTGAAACCTAGAGAAAAATCAGAATGGAATATTCAATATCAGTTTGCATATATAGTTTGATGTACCAAAGACAATGTATATGTGATGTACTACCTTAAGAGGTTGAGAAATAACAGTTGGTACATCAAGTCCAACTTCTTCAGACTGTCATATATGAGAGAATGGAGTGAGACACATATTTGTACTTGTGAAACATTGAAAGTAAATCGAAAAGTATACAACTTTGGGGGATTGTTCCTTAAGATTTCCAAAGGAAGAACTACTATAATGAAACTAAACAGAGTAACTAGTATTTTTACCTCTTTGTCCGTATTTTCAGATTGGTGTTCAGTGAGTGCGGTGTTGAAGGACTCTATTGTTTCTTCCATCTAAAAAAACATAGATGAAGACATTCTATGCTTAGTAAAACACACGCAACATGTAAGAGAGTGATGAGAGCAATGAACATACCTGAATATCATCAAGACGACTAGACAGCTAAACGAAAATAGCAATGTTATGAAGGAGCCTATAAAGTGCTTGACATGAGGGTGGAAATAACCAAAAAATGAGTCCAGTTCAGTACTTGTGGTTCAGAGTTACGGTCAAGACCACCTAACGGATGTTCAAAATGAGTCCAATCTTGTTCACCAGTATCCTTTCCAAAGAGCTCTCGAAGAAAGGTGGGTTTTGCTCTCCATCTAGCATGCATGAATCTTGAGGTTGTTTCTGAAGCAGAGTTACGGACGAGTTTCTTGAAGCGGAACATTGAGGGTTTTGCTCTGCGTGTAGCATGTAGGAATCTAGAGTCCCTAAACCTGTTCTGAATAAGTGTATTACGGTCGCTGACTTTCTTTAGTTGAGCTTTAAGAACACCAATTTTATTTTCAAGAGAATCAACACGAGCAGCCAAATCTTGTGAAAGAGATGGTGGTAAGTCAGGATTGAGATGGGTTGACCTTCTACGTTTGACTGAGCCTTTTGGAGAATTCAACAAAGGCTTCATCTTCTTCTTCTTGTTGGAACGAGTCTTCGAAGGGGGATGGGGGGG
>Ga0041059_1001267_pt1 | contig 20204 bp, 15 predicted proteins | sample AraColnosormetaG_FD_56232 | JGI IMG/M metagenome (GOLD analysis project Ga0041059, IMG submission 56232) | Arabidopsis roots microbial communities from North Carolina, USA - Col MF nosort | ecosystem: Host-associated > Plants > Roots > Unclassified | place: USA: North Carolina | collected... | reverse complement strand
CTGTCATACTCCAAAGCGTGTGCTCTGCTCAAGCCCCGACAGTTACGATTATTTTAAAGTTTTCTTTACATATATCATTTATTATATAGGTCAACCTAATTAAATTTTTCAAAGTTTTCTCTAAACAAATCATTTATTATCAAGTCAACATAATTAAGGTGATAGGGACCTCCTCAGTCTTAGAAATGTGTTATGTGTAACATATGAACAAGTAACCAAAGAGATAAACTAGGTTTTGTCAAATAAAAATTAGACCCTCTTTCATTAAGAATTTTTTTTTATTAGATTACTAGAATTGTAAATTATAAATTATCTCAATCTTTTTAGTTATTGGGACTAAATTATTTTAGTTTTCATATAAATTAAATGTGAATATATATAATAAGTTCGAATAGGTAATGTTTTTAACATTCATATAACCGATGTTTTGATATAAAATTATGAAAATATTACAAAAATAAGTAAATAACTTATGAAAGAAACAGATCAGTTGAAGATATAATTATAACCTTGTTTTGTTTTCTATCTATAACAAATATAGTTGATTTTGATTTGATTATATTTCAAATGAGAGGATAAGTTTAGTCTAAACTTGATGCGTTCGTTTTAACAATGTTAACATTTTTTTTATAATAAATCTGAAAGTTTTAAGTGTCCTCTAGAATCACTTTGTGTTATGTTCTAAGCAGAAGCTTTTACATTTCAAGACAAAAGCGAGACGGATGAGGATCACAAGAAGGCCACCAAAGGAGCCACAAAGCCTGTGAATCAAACCTGGTCAAGCTCTGGTCACAGTATAAAGACAAGGCAATGGCCAAGATCAACAATAGCAGAAGCAAGAAGAGCGTAAAGAAAAAGCTCAAGGGTTCGTCTTCAGGTTCTTGATCGTCTTCTGTTGAACTTTCTACGTAGAGCGGTGAAAGCATGGCTAGTATTGACAAGCTGATGGCCGAAAACTTCCTGGATAATGTAAACCTTGATCCTATTTCCATCAAGAAGTCGAGAGATCCTTGTGTTCCTAAATCTTCTTGTTGTTTGTTTCTCAACACTTCTCTGTATTTCTTGGGAAGGACTGATTAAGTTTGCAAGAAATTGGCTGAGGGAATTGAACTGAGAACTCAGATGTTTTGTTTGGAAGAGAAGCTTTGTGTGAATAGAGCAGTTTGGTTCAAACATTAATATATGTTTCTAGTGAGCCACGCAACATTAACATAACTATTCTTAGGAATCAGATACTTCTTCATTTTGTGTCTGTTTAACATTTTCATCATATTCTTTAAGTCTATAAGGTTAATAAAGATGTAGTAACTCTTCTTCTTTTTATGGCCACTGCTTTTCATTTTTAGCATGTGCTAATGTATGATCTAAAAACGAACTTTGTTCATCATTTGGTTTCACGATTCGAGCCAAAGTAACACTAAGTGTTACACTTGTGTACCATTGGGCAAAATGCATACAACATTAATCCAAAGTCACATCCCAAATCGTAAGATCCAATCATTGAACCTTTACTTGATTCCATCTTCACCAGATCAAACTTTCTCCATATTCACCTGAGAAAGAAAATACAAATCATGCAATGAACCAATGTTGCAGAGTTTTCACTCACAAAGACTAACTCAGACAAAGAGAGATCATCAACTCTACAAGATCAATTTTGCATCCATTGCATGTACCACGTTGAAACAGCAAATCAACAAGGTGTGTATATGGATGCTTTTCCACTCGAACTACAAAGTCAATGGACCCTAATGTTCCAACTTCCTCCTTACATTAATCTACAACATACAAGAAGTCATGAAACTGTATTGTTGCCAAATTCATAATTCTTCTAGTTTTGCCAAAATGTTATATCATCCCTAGCCACTGCAACATTGTTCTTTTCTACACAAATGTCTACTAAAGATTGCATCAAAAACAACATACATTTTCAACAAGAGAAGAGCCTCTAATCACTACTATTCACATCCATCCGACCAATACCGAGAATCAAAGCAAGCCGCGCTGACGAAAACGAAGAAAAAAAGAACTGGATATACCTTTTGGACCGGTTCTGGAGGATTTTATCCCATCAGCGATGTAGTATCAAACTTTTAAAGTGCTCTGCTATACATAAGTAAAAAACAAACTGTAGAATCTCAACACAAACAACATAACAGAAATAACACTATCAAACTACTACGGCAAGTTCACAACCTAGACTATTGCAGGACTTTTTTATAACTATATGTTCCATACATATGGAGATAATGAGAATTCCCACAGAATGTTCCATATTTTGGCTAAGTTGTGTTCTAACTCTTAACCATTTAGTAGACATAAGGGAAAATGGCATGCCGATTAGCCGGATAATTCTCAAACTTTGCGAGATACCAACGGTGCGTTTCTCCAGCCGCGTATGTCAGATTAGCAGCCTACAAAAGAAAAAAGACAAATTTTCAGAATCCAAACAACCTTTAGAAACAAAGCATTCCATTAGTGGATCTTGCAAATAAGAGAGTGAACCATACCACAAAACCAAAGAGTAACCAGATGGGCAAATTCGCAGACTTTTTAACCTCATATCTGATAACTAAAACAGTCTCAAATCCAAAACAGAACAGTTCTGAAATTGAAACTTAAAGTGCCATGCTTTTGAATCAGATTTGCAACAAAATGATGATTATAAGAAGAAATTTCAAACCTTTTTGTTCACATGAACCAGATATCAAAACTTACTTAAAAGCTGACAGAAAATTAGGCAAAGTTACAAACTTTACAACACAATTAGTCTCACTAACCACAGCCATAACCATCATCATCAAAACCGACATTGTAACTCAGAAGCAAAACCCCACCAGAATCAGAAGCCAATGAGAAAACAAACAAGGTACGCTTGTCCCTTCGAAATTGAATACTCAAAACTGTTGATTTTGAGATTCATAAAATCCAAATTCACTAACACATTCTTACAAAACAAAACAAAACTGGAAATTTGATGCAATTCGTCGAAAGGATTTGATTATTAGTTATAAGTTGGGCTTTTAATGGGCCTATAAGTTCTTTCATCAAGAAACTCTATTCTCAATTTTAACAACACAAAATCTGATAGAAAACAATAAACAACATGAATCTACTAGAGATCGTTACAAACACAAAGACACAAATGGTAATTACCTAATGAAACAGATCAATTTAGAGTTCAAAAAAGCCCCTAATTAACTAGTGTTTAAGCTATAAAGTAACAAAAACAGAGTCCATTCCATTGCTTCTTCGCTTAAGTATTCACTGATATCGATCATAAACTCGTCTTCTTCGTTGGTTGAGGAATGATCTTGAAGTGGAACCTCAAGGTTTTCGTTGTTAAAATCCTTGAATAGATTTTCCACATTCTTAGGGTTTTTCTTTTTGTTTTTCTTACAGAAAAATTAAGAGAGAGAATGAAATCGTTAAGATACATAGAGTGAAAAGAGTATTAGAAGTCTAGAAGCGAGGCACCACTTTAGTAGGATTTGATATCCTAATTTATTTCCTTTTTTAAATTACTATGTTTTTGAATAGGTTGTATTTTCCTTTTTTACTCATTTAAATTTACGATATTTTTTACATCTATTAAAATTCTTCTTATTTTTATTAGTCAACATCTACTGAAATTCATTTAAATTTTTTATATTAGATATCTGTATAGTAATACGAAGATACTTAAAAGGGTTAGTTAAATATATATATATATATGAAGGATAAATTAATTAAGAAAGTATACATGACATTTTTATATTTAGGTGTAATAAAACATGTAAATCTAATATTCCCATTATAATCCTATTGCTCAGAGAAACATGCAAATTTAATATTCCCATTAAATGTAGAGACAAAACCCTACTAAATAAGACAACATACAGAGGACCCATCACGATAATAAAAGTGTTATTCATTAACAACTCTTTTAAAAAATAAAATTAATTAACAACAAATTAAAAATTTATAGGGTCCTTAGCTGGGATAAGAAGACGTTTTTTTGGCGAGTGAATAGAGTTTTTTGGTAATGTTAGTATCTAATCATTAGTGAAAGAAAATATATATGTTAAAGGATAATATATGCTTATAACAGAACAACAAAAGGTTCCATCCCCAAACACAAAAGGATATTAGAAGGGTTTACATAATATTTATGTTAGTTGCTAAGTTTTCTCTTACTTTAATATGGACGGTAACACATAATGGTAATTTATTCCTCAGATCCACACAAACATAAATGGGTATTAGATAGTTAAATGCATGTGTTATGAATCAGAGTTAGCATCTACTAATGTATTTAGGTTAATACATACATTAACGTATAACAGTTACTTGAATCGGAACAATAATAGTTAGCATCTACTTAACGAGGAAAAATCAAAGATAACAATATAAAACAAACGAATGGTTTATTAAATAATTAGCATCTAAATGTTAACGTACAATGGTAACAATTTCTTTTGGAGCAGAGTTAGCAACAAATATTTAGTATATGCTAAAATTAAGTTATCGAATAAATGTTATTTATTGATCAAATCCACCCAAACAGACAAGGTTATTAGAATGTTGAATTCATGTGTTCTGAATCAGAGTTAGCATCTACTAATGCGATTACGTTAATATGTAAATTAACGAATAACAGTTCCTTGAATCGGAACAAAAATAGTCATCTATTCGAAAGAGAAATTCAAAAGGAACAGTATTAAAAATAAATGGTTTATTAAAATGGTTAGCATCTAAATGTTAGTGTACAACGGTAATAGTTTCTTCGGGAGTATGGTTAACAAGAAATATTTAGTATATGTTAATATTTAAGTTAACGTATAACAGATGTTGGATCAGAACCAAAAAAAAAAATCTAAAAATATTATGTTGCCGTCTGACACAATATAGAGGCACATGTGTCATTATACTCAGCAGATATTATTGGAAACAGTTAAAAATTCGAAGACTTAATTTTGGAGTTTTCCAACTATAGATAATGATAATACCCTACTTAAAATGATGATATACTACTTTTTCTATAACATATATATTAAATGTTTCGTTAAAAATGATTATTATTATTTGTTACATTAAATTTATTTAAACTAACAAAAACTATTTTTTTTTAAAATTCAAAATGGCTACTAATTTTTGAAGTAGTAATAATAATCATAATCAATATATATGAGGGCTACTAATTTCTTCTCTTAAAGTGTCCACCTAAACAACAATATCTTTTACAATAAAATTAAAAATGATTTACAATGTTCATTTAATGCATACTTATAATAGTTATTATTAATAATTAATAATTAAATCTACCACTAATAAAAGTTACTCATTAAGGCCTCTCAAATCATCCACATCAACTTTTATAAAATACTCTCTCGATACCACATCATCAATATAACTCACGTAGCACTCTTTTAATATTTTTCTATTAGTGCTATTTTCGTAATAAATGAAGACGGTGGTTAGATACGTTACGAACGATCAAACGAATCAGCTTCCTCGTAAGACATAATCTCTCTTTTCTTCTTTTTTTTGTCAAAGATTTTTTTTTTAATTGCAAACTGAATTTATATTAATGATGTTATCTGTAAAGGTTTCTTAGTCATTGTGGCTGATTTCCTATATCTGATTGAAACATTCTAGATGTGTACATAGAAGTGCCCAAATGATGTGCTACATTATTACAAGAACGATGGGTAAATGTGAACATAATTGAGAGAAATTTAGAAGCCCAAAAATCTATGTCCCGAAGTAGATTAGAAATATCCATGCGAGTGGTCAAACCATTGATCGTGTTGATGAGAATTTCGCAATCACCTTCAAATTGTACTCTCCTGTACCCCCGAACCCAAGCTTGTTGCATAGCCACTATCAAAGCCATCGTCTCCGCCTCCAAAGTTGTGTTAGCCCGCTCCAATAATGATGAATCCTTTATTTTTGCTGAGCCTTCGTGATCCCGTATGATCCAACTACCAGAGCTACTCGTACTGCGAGGGTGAAAACCTGCATCAAAGTTGCATTTGACGTATGGAGCAATTGGTTTTGTCCAAGAAGTTTGTGATGTTGATGTTGATCCCGACGGTCGTGAAGTGTTCCACGAATTCCTCATGTTGTTCACCCATTCATTAACCTCTGCCTCTGTTTGTAAGACCACCTTTGAGGGATTCTCTCTAAATTTGTTGAAGACAAATTATTTCTGTCCTTCCAGATTCTCCAAATGAGCCATAGAAGAATTAATTTCTGTCGAATTGTGAGAGTATGGTTTGAAAAAGTATCAACAAGAAATGATAAATTTTCTTCAGCATCATTTGTGAACTGGTGTCCTAGTAATGTCGGAATATTCAAAAGGCATCAAATCCTTTTGGAGTGAGAAATATTAAACAGAGCATGACGTATCGTTTCCTCTTCAGCAAGGCATCAAGGACAAGTTGTAGCAATATTCATGCCTCTAGTGGTTAATCTTGTGCAAGTAGGCAAAGCTTTGGAAATGGTTCTCTATAACATGTATTTGATTATTGGAATTAATGAAAGTTTCCAAATCTTATTTTTTCGCTCAACCAAACCACAAGGCACAATAGGTTTGACTTGGGTATCTGTTGGATCATGTGATAGAAGCCAATAGCCTGATTTCACCGTGTAATCACCTGTAGTAGTATAATTCCATATCAGCCTGTCTGGAGTACGTTCCCGAGAGAGATAATAGTTGTGTAGGTGTGTATGAACAGACAGACTAACTGTTTGGGAGATCAAGTTCTCATTCTAATAACGGTATGTTCCTTTTGTGGCGATTAAAGAATCCATTGTATCATTTGACCCCAAATTAATGAGGTGTAATGGTCGAGGTGGATGTGACGCAACTATATTATCATGGCCGATACGTATTGATGTTCCATCTCCAATCAAATATCTACTTCCTTTCTTTATCACATCTCGTCCCGCAAGCATGGATGCCCATCCATAAGACTGATATTTTCTTGGTTTTGCATCCAGAATAGAATCATCTTTGAAGTACCTTGCTTTCATATTACGGGCAAACAAAGATTGCACGTTTTGGATAATCCTCCATGCTTGTTTTGCAAGTAAAGCATCGTTAAACTTCGCTAAGTCTTTGAAACCTAGACCACCTTCCCTTTTTGAATATTGAAGCCTCTTCCAAGCAATCCATGGAATTCCCCTTTTTTAGCATTCTTCTCCCACCAGAAATTCATAAGAAGAGATTCAATTTTTCAGAAATAATACCTAAAGGTAGCTTGAAACAAGACATGGCATACACATGCATTGCCATATCTACCGATTTTAGCATGATTTCTTTTCCCGCAGGTGACAAATGTTTCGCACTCCAACTCGATGTTCTTTTCTTTACCCTTTCAATGATGTACTCGAACATTTCTCCTTTCTTCCGACCAAACTGCTCTGGGAGCCCCAAGTACTTACCTCCCCCTCCATGAATTTGGATGCTCAGTACCTTTTTAAGGCGGTCTTGAACAACTCTATGCATTTTTGATCCAAAAGTTATCATTGATTTAGCCAGATTTATTTTTTGGCCTGAATAATACTCATAGATATCAAAAACATTTTTGAGAGCTTGGCAGTTACGGACATTAGCTTGGCAGAAGAAGAGAGAATCGTCCGCAAATTGTAAGTGAGTAACCCCTAGTACACCATTTCCAATTCTTATTCCCCGGATATCACCCTCAGAGACTCTAGCTTTAATAAGATGGCTGAGGACATCAGCACACAATATAAAAAGATAGGGGACAAAGAGTCCCCTTGCCTAATGCCTCTTTGGGGTTTGATCATGCCGTGAGGAACCCCATTTATTAAAACTGAGTAATGAATCGATCGTACTGTACCCATAATCCACCTTATCCATTTCTCACTAAAACCAAACAAATGCATTGTAGTCTCCAAGAAATTCCATTCGACTCTATCGTAGGCCTTGCTTACATCCGTCTTCACGGCCATATAAGATTGTGAGACCCTTTTTCTTGATTTTAGAGCATGCATCATTTCGTGGGCAATCATTACGTTATCATTAACAAGTCTTCCCGGGATGAAAGCCGCTTGAGCATCAAAGACTATGTTATTAAGATGACTTCTGAGCCGACCCTCCAAACACTTAGAAATGATCTTGTATAGAACATTGCAAAGTGCAATTGGACGATAATCCGACAGTGTTTCAGGATTGGTTATTTTAGGTATCATACATATGTTTGTGTGATTCAATGGATGTTTCATGTATGATGTTTGAAAACAATATTTTACCTCCTTGATAACATCCTGTCCCACTATATCCCAACAAGACTTGTAGAATCTAGCTGTTAACCCATCTGGACCAGGAGCTTTATCATCTCCAATTTGACACACCGCGTTGAAAATTTATGTGTCCGTGAAGTCTTTTGTGAGATCATCGTTCATATGGTTTGTGACTAATGATTTGAAATCGGCGAAATCAATTTGAGAAACAGGTCGTCTGTTGCTTGTGTAGACATTGATGAAAAATTGTTGAGCATGTATTCCTATCTCCTTATCGCCTCTGCGGATCCTCCCTTCTGCATCTTTTATAGTTGTTATTCGATTTACGAAGAATCTTGTCTTTGTACAAGCATGGAAGAAGCTTGTATTACGATCACCGTCCTTCATCCAATTGTTCCTACTCTTTTGCTGCCAATATTTCTCTTCATCATAAAATGCTTTGGTGAGATCGCTCTGTATACGTGGTATAAGTAACCGTTCTACTCGAATCACACTGGACATAGCTTTGCTCAACGACGCTTGTAAATGATCAATCCTAATACGTGAGTTCATATTAGACTTGTGTTTCAGAGTAGCCATTGCTCTTCTACAGGTTCGCACTTGATCAAAGATTTGAGTACTCTGTTTAGAAGTTTCTTCATTCCAACCATTACGAACACACGTTTTGAAATCCGGAACCTCTAGCTACCTTTTATCAAAGCGGAAAGGTCTTATTTTTGGTGTTTCTAGCTTCTCTAGAGTCAATAGTAATGGTATGTGGTCTGACCCTGTAAAGTCCAGAAATTCAAGCTCTGCATAGGGGAATGTAGCCGCTCCTTCCGTGTTGATGATGGCTCTATCCAAACAACATTTCACTGTATGATTATGGCGTTCACCCACCCAAGTGAATTTGTCACTTGTTGACCTTATGTCCTCCATATCACAAGTTGCAAGCATTCTTCTAAAATCTCTGAAAGTCCAATCATCTCTTGGTGGTCCTTCAATCTTTTCAGCATTTGACAGTATCTCATTAAAATCTCCTATCAATATCCAAGGATCATTGCGTGTAAGTGATAAAGTTTCAAAGTGTGTCCACAAATAATGCCTTTCACTTTGACATGGATGACCATACACACAAGACAAATAGAAGTTGATATTATTGATAGAGAGATTTACATCGATATGGCGTTCATCCTGAGAAATCTTGGATAAACACACATTATCCTTCCACAACAAGGCCAAGCCACCACTATGACCTTGAGGGGTTGTGTTATTACATTGGGAAATCCTAATATACTTGCTAGAGTACTTATAACATCACACTAATTTAGAGTTTAAATGAGGAATAAAACATCAAACTTAAGTAATTTACATAGATTAGTAAGACGCGATTGAGTCAGCGGCGCTCTGAAACCCTGACAGTTCCAGGAACCGATCCTCATGGGGGCTGTGGGGGTACCGGGTCCCCCGCGCCTCCGTCCATTGAGATTGGAGATGTCACAGATGCAGCAAAGCTTACTCTCCTGTCTTTCTTACGAAGATGACCTAGTACTGCTGATTCCTCTGCAGCCTCCGCGTGGTTGTACAATGTTTCAAAACTGACCCGCTTACGCTTCACAAAAGCAAACTCATTTGTAGCATTGTCAAAGACTTCTTCAAGAAGGCATGTTTCCCTTTGTTTCATCAAAGACTCACGCAGATGTTTGGCATGGAGGTACCTGAGTCGTTCCGCTGTTAATTTGTGTCCTCGAATGCACTTGCCAGATCAGATAGGACTGAGTCTGAGGGCGATCCCTGGTTGAAAGGAGTTTGAGAGTTTCTCTGAAGTCCCAGAATTAGAGTTGTTGGATCAATGCTAGGAAGTCAGTCCTCATCCGACATCTTCTGTGCATCATGATCCTGGTTGTGATGATCATCATTATATCCCTCATCCTCATTGTCAGGGCCATTTTCCTCGAAGGCTAGAGCGCATTCCTTCACGTCGTGCTTGAGGGAACCACACTTAGTACATAAATTCCTGAGTCTCTCAAATCTGAACTTGATGATGGTATTATCATTCATATCAAACTGAATGTTCCTCTGGAAGCGCAACGGATTGTTGAAGTTCCAAGCCACTTTAACCCTAATGAAGCCCGTTTGGTTTGTGTTCTCATCTAAGTCCACATCTGAGACATGTCCCAATCTATTCCCTATCACTCTAGCCATTGCATTAGTCAAGTAGAGAAGCGGAATACCTCTGATTTGGACCCAAAAGGGTATGATCTTCATCTCATTCTCTGTGATGTTTGGATACCAACGATGCACAGACAACATCCAGTCATTGAAAGACCAGGGACCACGACGCAGAACCAGATTCATGGATTCCTCTGATTGAAACTTGAATTGGACTTTCCCTTGACCAACAATCCGACCAACACAATGGTCTGCAAAACCCCAAACCTTTGGCATCTGACCAATTAACGCTCTTAGGTTTTGCTTCCTTGGGTTCACCGTGGTGACAATTAGCGAGAAGCGGTTGACAGCGGCCGCTTGAGAAACAAATTCCGGTGACAAAGCAATTGGGATATCATCAATTCCCAAATCGAGATCCTGAACAGATTTTCGGAGAACTTCATTCATGGTTTGTGGTGTGGTGAAAACAAATTGGTGGAATTGTAATCTTCATTTAAGTAATCTTCTATTTTTATTTTTTTTGGTTAAATTGTAATCTTCATTTAAGTAATCTTAAAAGGTTCATACAACAGGGAAATCCAAAGAAAACAAAGCCTCTTTGGCTGTTGCATCAGCTGAAACATTAGCTAAACGTGAAATAAAGCAGAATTTAAAAGATAGGAGTGAACGACACAAACATGTAATATCATGAAGTATCCCCTGAAGCTCATTCGATGTGGTCTCTGTATTGAGCAAAGATGTGAGGACTTGAGAGTCTGAGCAAACTGTGATGGAGGTGAATTCCATTCGCAACGCTGCAGTCAGCGCCGATTTAATCGCAAGGGCTTCGGCAGCTAAGGCCGAAGGTGTATGAAGTCGAGAAGACGAGCCCTGATGGATAACTCTTTGGTGTTGAGTCTTAAAAATCTATCCCATACCGCAGGAGCCAGAGAACGCGTTTCAAGCCGCGTCCGTGAAACAAGTAATATCCTCACACTGAGGTAAGACAAGAGAAAGAGCCTCAGACCGAGGAATGCTGGTGGAAAGAACCTCAATACAAGGTAAAGATAGGGGAGCCGCCTCAATAAGAGGTAGAGTTGTAGGTATGCCACGTTTAGGAGCCTGACAAGTCAGCTTCGCAACATAGAGAGCCTTAGACAAAGTGTTAGCTTCAGTGATACTCCTATTTTCAAAAACCAATAAGTTACGGGCAGCTGGCCGGTTAAACTGAAACAAAGAACTATGTCTAAGTTGCCATGAGACAATTTCAAGCCGAGCTAAATCGAGAGAGAATCTGCATACTACAGTAAGCGATCGCAACAAGGCGATAAGGGTGCTAGAGGAGAGCAAAAACGTAAACACAAAAGTATCTAAATCCATCGAAATCGATTGAGTTAACCACGAGTTCCACAAAACCAGAACCACACATTCAACGAACTTCAAATTCCTTCCCATATTAGAAGAATTAGAGAACGAGAAGGACAAGCAAACCTGGGAGAACATCTCTCCAAACCAGTTTGCAAAGAGGGACTCGTCGAGAAGCAGCACTCCAAAACTATTGCGTGGCTTTGCAGGAAGAAGAGGGTTTCTCGTCGTCGAGGGCGACTGAGTAAGAGATACATTAAAGGAGAGGCAGATCTGAGGGTCAGGGGGGTCAGGTGGTTCTGGTGGAGTCCGCGGAGAAGAAGACTCCGGTGGTGGAGCAGGAGGAGGCCTCAGATCAAGGAAAGCAACCGAAGACATCAGAAAACGATGAGAGTGGCTAGAAAACAAATGCAAAAAAGTCATCTCAGGTGAAAAGTCTCACCGGAAAAACAGCAGCATCGCCAAAAAAAAAGGTCCGCCTGAGAGATCTCGCATTAGCAGCTAGCACCGATCAGACAAGGAAGCTACCGGAGAAGTAACGTCGGAGGAAGAAGCTCATATCTCCAAGGGAAGCGGCTCCTTGGTTTCTGTGCCTGGGAGAGACAATTAGGGCGAACCGTCGTTACTGCTTTTAGTGTAGCTCCACCTGTCTTCTTATTATACAAGCTAAGTACCTTTTTTAGGTTTATCAAATAGGTGTTAGATCCCTCGACTGAACAAAGAATGAATCCAATAATTTTAGAAATTCAATCGTCCAAAGATTAGACCATTAACCTTTGCCTCTTAATTCCCACGTTTTTGAAATAGGTCTAATAAAAAAAGAGGTCAGGAATATGAAGACGATGACAATGATAAAGAAGCAAACACATCCACTAATTCATGATGTTAATTATCTACAAACACGTAGTATATCTATTGTACACTACTTCATACATTGTTTCAAAAACAAAAAATTACTTAATATTATGTTTTAGATTGACAAGTTTTCTTAACAACACTGCAAAGAGTTGGGAAAATGTAGAAATATGAGGAATATGTGATAAGCCCTAAATTTAAACCCACCTATTGGTGATGCAGATGAAAGCCGTAAAAGATTTTCATATGAGGTACTTAGACTTTATATTATTAATCATAGTTTATAGACCTCTCCTTTATATATCACGATATATTTTAGGTTTTGCAAAGATGGGGATTAATCCTCACACCTCAATAAGCAAGATAAGAAAAAGACCATTAGGGAGATGGTATTCTGAGGTTGATGGATTTAAAATTTAATTATGTTTTACTACCACATAAGTACCTATCTGTCACCCTTATGACATGTCCGAATGTCTAACATAGCTCTTTTAGCGTTTATATAGTTCATTTCCACAGGACAACATCACTTTGTTCAGTAAATCTGGTTTCTTTGTGCCGGTATTGCATGATTATAGGTGTGGATAAACGAATGGCAGGTAGAAAGCCTAAAGCTGCCAATTAGCAAATAGCAATAGGAAAGGACCAACGGTGGTAGTAATTGTGAGTGAAGTTACTGTCTTTCTATCTTTAATTTTTCTAACTGTCTCCCGATTAGGAGTGTACATAGACATTTATAGAAAAATAATTATGCACGAAAGGTCAAAGGTACATTCAAATGCCTTAGTTTGCATTTCTCGATTAATCTATTGTATCAATCTTTTTTTTTTTTGTTTTATTCTCGTGATGCGTGTTCTACTGTATATCTCTTGTGGTATTCAGCTTATAAAATCTAATATTTGTTAGCTATCATATTTTCTCGTCCGTCCCATGGTGTTGTATTAGAGGTAGTAGTGACACCATTAACAACGCAAGAATACATCAACAACCATAATTACATAAATTGACAAACTGTAATTTGTTTTAAAAACTAATTTAATTTAATTTCAAAGATCGTAAATAGATAGGTAGTATGTAAATATACAAGCATCTCAAACTATTCTTATATTTATACATAGCAAATTCTATATATATAAAAAAAAAAAACTAAAAACAGTAAAAATCATAAAATAAATTTTAAAATATTAATAGTTTAAATTATACCAGACGTACCCCGAATTTTCCACTAGTAATACTAGAAATACTATAAACTTGATCTAGTGAGAAAATTCATAATTATAAATTTAACAACAAAACACTTAATAAGAACTTGGTAACTCTTACAATAGGATGAGCAAATTATGGCCTCACACATCTCCTGTCCGCATACGTGTGTCATGCTACCTATACCTTAGTTCTAGGCACTTTACTAGGATCATAACTGACTTTTTTTTCCTGCTAATAGAAATCATTGATTATCAAAACCATATGAACTCATAATTTTTCTCAACAACTATACAAATTCAATACATAAATGATAGATATATATCATCTCATGAGGTAAATGACTCACTCCTTTGCAACTGGTGTGTAAGGAATCAGAGCTTTCTCAATTCCATGAATATGACACTTTTCACCTGAATAATAAGTCCACTAAAATTTATAATCTCCAAAAACAAGAAGTTTAAAAGGAACAAGTAAATCTACAAATATATAACTTCAACACTTATGGTGGCCTTGCTCGTTAGATAACACCTTCTTTTCCAATCTTCCTTATTGTATATTGAGAAACTATTAGGAATGTCCTTCTTTGTTTTGGTGATCACTGGAATTTCATTCAAACTATAAGAGTTTTGTCTCTATGAGAAGAGGATACAAAAGGCTACTAAGAGCCAAACAAATCAAACTAACGACTAATACGTTAGTCGAGCAATTGAAAAAGCTTAAGCAAAATCAATAACTCAAAGAGAGAAATAATGATAGAGGGGAGCTAACAAGCTTAATCCGAGAAACAACTAAACCAAGACAACCGATTCTAGCACCATCCTTTGCTTCCAAGGAGGCCTTCAAGCTACGTTCTTTCGCTAGCAATGCGAATGCGACATTACGACAGACAATTCCATCGAAAAGGGGAACTTCAATGACGATCGAGAACCACCAATCCATATCACATAGAGATGCGAAAGTGAGCCTAGCTTCACCGCAGAAGATCTTCTTCCCTACAATAAATCTTTCCACCAAAAGGGGCATTTGAGAGGACATATATATATGCATAAAGGAGTAAACATGACAAAGAATGTCAAACCACAACCAAGGCAATCTAACCATAGAAGCCTTATATACTACCATCACATTCATAAAGGAAAGGGTGACCAAAACATGGACACAAATACATCGAGTAAGGCTAATGATTTCATTATCTAACCAACAAATCAAATAGAATGTAGAGATAGAGCTTAAAAACCCAGAATCAAACCTGGTAGGGACGTGAGCTGGATCAAAACCGGAATATAGCCTGCATACTGCAATAAGGGAGTGCCTAAAGGCAAAAAGAGCACCCCAAGAAGACCCAACGATAGGTGATAAGGCACTCAACGAAGCCACCAAAGGGATTGAGCTCAGATCTAAAAATTTAGAAATCTGACTTGCCGGAGACAGAGAGGAAACGAAACAAATCAACAAAGGCCACGAGACCACACCGGCGAAATTCCGTACTAGCAAGGGATCAAGAGGGTCTGGAGGTTCTAGCGGATCTGGTGGAGAAGGCGGAATAATTGACAAAGTCGATGCCGGTGGACGCCTCAGAGTTAAAAAAGCACAGAGATCCTTTGGAAACGAAGGAGAAGGTCGCAGAGAAGCCGTAGTCAGAGATCGAGCCATTTGAACAGAAAAAAGAACCACACCACTAGAAGCGGAAGCACTCCGGAGAAAAGCTGGAAAACACCCCGGAATGAACTCCGGTAACTGATGAGAATGACCTGAAAGAGTGAGAGCCGTCGTCGATTAGGAGAGGGGCAAGCCGGAGGAACTTCGCATGTGAAGAAAAACTATCTCTAAGAAAAAAACTAACAGCGCCTCGAAAAGCGTGTATGAGAGAGAACTTCTCTAGGATGACCTCCGCAAAGGAATGCCCTTCTATTGACATTCTTTTTCAATACTACCATCCTATGTAGTCTATTTTCATTCATGCCCTCTTTTAATATTTAGTGATCAATTACCCCTACTTGAAAAATAATTAAGTCCAAAATGAGTGAATGAATTTTCCCTCAAACTATATCAGACAATAACAAATTCTGACAAAAAAAATTCTCGCCAAAATATTTTCTGACAAAAAAATTTCCTGCCCAAACTTTTTTGCCTTTTTTTGACAGGAAAAATGATCTTGTAAAATTTTGGCGTGAACATGATTCTAGAAGTTTTTGCTGGATATAGATTTTCAATGATTTACAAGAATTTAAAAAATATTTGAAAAGATTTTTTAAAGAATATACAAGGGTTTTAAAAAGCTTTTAAAAGGATTTATAAGGGTTTTAAAATATTTGAAAATCGTCTTAAAACCCTTCAAAAATTCTTGTAAATCCTTTTAAAAGTATTTTAAGACTTTACAAGAGTTTTAAAAAGATTCACAAGTACTTTTAAAGACTTTATATGAGTTTTAAAAGATTTAAAAAGATTTACAAGGATTTAATAAGAGGAATTTTAAAATATATACAAGGATCTTAAAAGGGTTTGAAATATTTACAAGGATTTTTAAACTCAACTTTTCGCGGATAATTGTTTTCCGTTACTAAAAACTTTTTGGCTCCAATTTTGTTTGGCATAATAGTTTCATTTTCTCATTAAAGGTAATTTAGTCATTTTGTATATGAAAAAGATATTTTTGAAAATAGACTGTGGTATTTTTGAAAAAATATATTTTTGCAAATGCGCCATATATATTTGAGAGGTTTTTGAGATTGTTAAAAATAAATCATTAAAATAAGTTTATTAACTCTAGGGATGCATGTCTCTTAGAGCTTCTACAACAATGAGATCCAAATAAGTTTTATAATTTTTATAATGAAAAATTTAAAAATAGACACTTGAACTAGATTTATTCTTGACATTATCCAATGATGAGATCCAAGTATGGAGGGCCTATATGTTTAAAAAATGTGTTTAAGGTATGTGTATTTGTGTATTCAAAGGAGTGTCCAAAAGGTTGACTATGGGTATGTTTGTTTCTTTCTTTTTTTCTAAACTTTTGTATGCAATATTTTTTAATTTTTAATGATTATAATTATGTTTTCAATTTTAAATCTGGATAAATATAAAGTGATTCTTTTATAATGTTTTTGATTTTTTAACTTTCTTGTTGTATTACATGAACTTTTTAGTTTTACGAACTAATTTATATTGTAAAGCTTTATAGCAAACTATTATATATAATTATAAAAAAAAAACTATTATACATATACATTATTTATGAGTGATATAGAAAATTTTAATTGGTTAATAGAAGAGACCATTTTTACTTTTTTATAAATTTTGTTTATCTTCCATGTAAATGTTGCTTTTTTTGTTCTTTAAATACTTTTAAATAATGTGTAAGATATTTTATAATAATGTCATAGGTATTTTGTTTTCATTTTCTATTTTTTCTAAGTATGTTTTCTTCATGAAGATATGTGTTTTATGTGGAGTTACATACGGTGTGTTGAAAGCTTTAACAAAATATACTCTCATGATATAGTTTGCCAAACCGTTTTGTATGATTCAGTCTAGGCTTGGGCATAATAACCAAACCGGAAGTTTTAAACCGGAATTGAAACCGAAAAAACAAACTACAACCTTATCTTTTTAAAAAAATAAATTGAATAACTAAAAATACCCGAAATACCAAAATATACTCGAAAAATTATCAAAAAATACTAAAATATCTGAAAATACTTGAAAACTAGGTCAGTACCCATGCATCGCATGGTATTCATGCTAAATTTTTATACATTTTGCTTCTTTATATATTACTAATATAGTTAATATTTTGTTTGTCTATAAATATTTACTTGTATAATTTATAAATTTTAAAAGTTTCTTAATTTATTATTGGTATCATTTAACATGGATACTATTGAATTTATTATAGAATTGATGTGTCCCTTTGTGTACATAATTGTATATTTTGTATATGTAGTTGTATACATAATTAATTATCAAATTTGACAAATTAATAAGACAAACATAACTTTTATCAAAATCAGAAATATAGAAAAAAAAACTTAAAAGAATTATTAATAAAAACTTACAAGAATTGTTAGTCAATAAAGATGAATTAAATACCAAAATGTCAAGAGACATGTTGCTCAATACGAAAGATGGAATAAACACTAAAGTGTATTTCTATTGTTGACCAGTGATTTTTTTACAACCATTGTTGCTCAATAAGAATTAAATAAACGACAATGTATTTTTTAATTGTTAACCTCTGGTTTCTTTAAAAACCTATAAAAATATTCTTTCTATGTTTCAAATTACCCGTTGTCGTCCCGTTACGATATTCAACTTTATAGCCCTATGGTATCAAGTTACAATGTTCATCAATTAAAGTACTTATAATGATTATTGTTTTAAGTTTTATTAATGTTATTGATAATTAAAATTTCTAATTTTAATGTTAAATTGTGAATTCTTTTTTGTTCAATTGATTTAGTATGTAAAGTGAAAAAAATCTCAATTAATATGTGAGAGGTTTTCGGATACCAACAAATCTTTTTTATGACTTGGAAATTGAAACAAATATTATTAAATACAGAATATCTATTTTCATATCAATCAATATCCATTTTAAAAATACTCTTGAAAGAAATAGATTTCAATTTGGTCATTTAGAAAAAGATAATCAAAATATAACGGGATTAAAAAAGTTAAATAAATACAACCTATAAAAAAGTGCATTTAAAAAAAACAGAAAATAGTCCATCATTAAACAAACAAAATATAAGGGGATATTCTGACTTTGCCTCTATGAATACAATAAATATAATGGATACATCATTAGAAATAGATTCAACTCATCTTTCTATCAATAAACTTTATTTAATAAACATAAAAGTCTTCTAACTTCATAAATCATCAACACAATATAGGAGAACCTTTAGTCTCACGAGTATGTTGATTGTATAAAAAAAGGTCTCATGACTCAATCCACAGTTCTCCATAACTTTCCAATCTTCTTGAATTACAAATCTCTCACAACGGTTGGCATATTCTTCTCGTTTTGATGGCATGAACTTATACTTCAAAGGTTGAGACCATATTTGATTTTTAAAATAATTTAAAAATATGCACAAAATATTAAATCGTAGAATTCAAATTAAGTGATTATGATGAATAACATAATTACAGGAGATTGTTAGCTATTATCGAATAAGTAGTTATTTAATTATGAAAATTGTTAAGAAATTTTATGTTAAATAAAAAAAGAATATTCAACTAAATATTTGACTACCTTTAATTATGGAGAAGTGATATATTCGAATTCTACAAAAGAATATACACATTGAATATTTTAAATTAATATGATTTGGTTGCTAAAAAAAGAATTTATGTTTGATAATTCAAACCGGAAATTAATAGATACTATCAAAAATGATATTTAAATACATAATTGCTATCAAAATTTAAATTCATTTAATTTAGTTAACAAAAATTAATATCAAACAAAAAATGTAATTAATTTTATTTTAAATATTTTAGACATATTTATATATTTTAACTATCAAACATAGAAGATGGTCTAATTAACTGTTTTTACAGTTATTTAAATAAATTTAGAATATTTAAACCAATTTCAAATTCAAACATATTAATTTGATATTTATAATGTTATATATATATATATAAATAAAACAGATTTGTTATATTTAATTAGGAAAGATTTTTAAAATTATCTAATTGAATTAGTAATATTTAAGCATATAATGAATATTATAAATTCCTAGGATATATGTGTATTATTAGTTTTTTAATTTGAAACACACGTAATTATGAATGGTATTGAATAAGTGAATAAATTACTTAGAAATAAATAAAGATTTTCTCCTTAAAATCTTGCTGTAGGATTTTATTTTTACTGGAAAAAAGCAACGACTTCTATTAATTGTAATAGATGGCTAAAATTAGAAGTTATGACCCGTTATATTTAAAACCCGGGTCAAAAGGATCTGCGTTTTTCTAAACGAACTTTTTATGACATAAATTTTTTAATCCAATGGTAAACTTGATATTTTTTCCCACTTTTTGTCCACCTCACTAAACGTATTTCTCAAATAATAGTATTGATTTAGGAAGTATAATAACATATTTGATATACAATAACAGTTATGGTATTATATTTGAATACTAAATCAATTATATTAAATACACTTAAATAAATCAAATCAAATAAGCTACGAAAATAATTTTGTATATTTAAATTATAGATTATTGTCAAACCGGAAATTAATAGATGCTATCAAAATTGATATTTATATCTATATCAAAATTGATAATAATCCGGTTATGATTTGATTCTCAACTCTTCTATTCGAGTATGTCCGGATAAGCCTTATCTTCATGTATCCTTCTAAGTTTTTTTTTTTTTTTTT
>Ga0041059_1001266_pt1 | contig 20204 bp, 19 predicted proteins | sample AraColnosormetaG_FD_56232 | JGI IMG/M metagenome (GOLD analysis project Ga0041059, IMG submission 56232) | Arabidopsis roots microbial communities from North Carolina, USA - Col MF nosort | ecosystem: Host-associated > Plants > Roots > Unclassified | place: USA: North Carolina | collected... | reverse complement strand
AAAAAAAAAAAAAAAACTAGTCTTCTTAACTTAAACTAAAACACTCGAAAAAAAAAAAAAACTAAACTGTTTCCACTGGAATATTTATTTTAATTACTTTTCTAGTCAAGGCAAGGACTATGGTTCGGTTGACCATTTATTTATACAGAACCGGAGTGAAAGAGAACTGTTGTCTTCCCTCTGGCGAGTACTACCGTACAAACCAAATCCTTCGTATTTCACTTTGAGCGGTCTTATTAGGGTTTTACTTGTCCAGACCAAAAGCAGTAAAGATGTGCGGTAGGACTCGATGTACTTTAAGACCCGACGATGTCCCCAGAGCTTCTCACCGCCACACCGTTCCTACCCGATTTCTTCACCTCGACCGGTTTATTTCTCTTTTCTCTTTAATCAATTTCAAGTTCCAATTTTTAACCTTTGCAAAGTCTAAAACTGTTCCTTTCTGTTGTCAAATCAGTTATCGTCCATCTTACAATGTTGCCCCTGGATCCTATATACCTGTTCTACGGAGAGACAATGAAGAAGTTGTTGGTGATGGTGTTGTTGTTCATTGTATGAAGTGGGGATTAGTGCCAAGTTTCACTAAGAAAACTGATAAGCCTGATTTCTTCAAAATGGTATAAGTTTACTATTTCTGATTTGGGACTTATTACAAGTTTATTGAATCTGTTTTTGTTGACGTGAGGCTATTATATAGTGAAGAACTGAATATCCTTTTTGTTTATATATATTTCTGTAGTTTAATGCTCGGTCTGAATCTGTGGCTGAGAAAGCGTCTTTTCGTCGATTGCTTCCCAAGAATAGGTGCCTTGTTGCAGTTGATGGGTATATCTATGATCTCATCTCGTTTTTAAGTGTTCTAATTTATGTTCAATCTGTGTATGAATCCCAGTTTAGTGGCAGAGATGTTTTAAATTCTGATCAGCAATGTTACTCTTTCCACTCAATTCATGGTTACTCTTTTGGCTCTATCTAAACAATCTCAAGGATCAGATTGTTTGTAAATGTTTGCTTCCATTTTATCTTCCATCTGCATTACAATACGTATTGTTTATCAATGTATAGTGTTGGATCAAAAAACTCATACAAACTTTCAGCTAGATATTTTAATTTTTCATGTTACACAGATGTGAAATTTTTCTTTATACATATAAATATACATGCTTGTGTTGTGTCTACGCGAAAAAACTTACAGTGTGATTCGTTTTGAAGGTTCTATGAGTGGAAGAAGGAAGGTTCAAAAAAGCAACCCTACTACATCCATTTTGAGGATGGGAGACCTCTCGTATTTGCTGCTCTTTTTGATACTTGGCAGAACTCAGGAGGTGAACCGTTTATCTTCGTTATATTAAGCTCTGAGTGTCTATATTCTTATTGAAGCCGATCCTGAAACATTTCCTAGCCTTCCTTTTAAGAGATGTTTGAATTGCTTACTATCTTTCTTTCTCATCACTTTTAACCTCCATATATTTAGGTAGGAAGTTTTAACGTGTATTAGAAAATTGAAGCAAAACTTGCTGAATGAATTTAAGTCTTTGGTTTTATGTCCTTTTTGGTAGCTACAATATCTCGCCTGTTTTCAATTTAAGTAACAGTTACTTTTTTTTTCTTGCAGGTGAGACACTTTACACCTTTACGATTTTGACAACCGCTTCCTCTTCAGCCCTCCAATGGCTCCATGGTTAGTAATATATACACTGGCTACATCGTGTGACATTTTTTCTTATTCAGTAATGATTCTCAGTAGCACAATGAAACACATAGCATATGAAGTTGGGAATTGTATATTTGTCTATGGACGCTTGAAGCTTGTGTTCCTCGTTGTTTAAAATGAGGTTTAATCAAACCCGCACATTAATAAAGATACAAACTTATCATAGTAGTATGAGTTGTTTCTGTTTTCGTATTACATCTGATTTGATAAGCTCTTTTAGAAAAGATACATATGTAATTGCATGAGAATCTTTAACTTCTTTAAGTACTGGAATAGAACAAGCAGTGGCTGTTTAAGGTAGTTTAATATTGAGAGTAGCGTTTCTTATACAATGCTTACATTATTAGCGGCTGTTGATGATTGTTTTGTTGATTTGCAGCAGCCCTGAATTTTTGTGTTAACACGTGAGTTTGTTTATTTTTCATGTAAGACAGAATGCCTGTAATTCTTGGTGATAAGGATTCAATCGACACATGGTTAGATGATCCCTCGACAACGAAACTGCAGCCATTACTTTCACCATATGAAAAATCGGATTTGGTATGCAATTGCTTACTTCCTCGCATATAAGAGTGGTCTTTCCTTTTTCATTTACTTGAGATTGAAGTTTGAACTTTCAGGTATGGTATCCAGTAACCTCTGCAATTGGTAAACCAACGTTTGATGGACCAGAGTGTATTCAACAGGTACGGTTAACATCTTTCCCTTTCTTAGTAGTGTACAACTCAAATCTCAAGTTTGATCTCAAGTCGCATTAAACATATTGTCAGGATCACTATGTATTTGTACAGTCTGTATGCTTATTGTCATTTCAAATAAGGATTATGCCACCTGCAGATACCGCTAAAGACTTCACAAAATAGCTTGATCTCGAAGTTTTTCTCAACAAAGCAGCCCAAAACAGATGAAGGAGACAAAGAAACCAAATCAACAGATGCAAATATCATAGTTGATTTGAAAAAGGAACCTACGGCTGAAAAGGACACGTTTTCTGACAGCATTAAGAAAATTGAAGAACTAGACGGGGAGAAAGATATGTCGAATGTAGCCAAAAATCTGGAGTTTCAAGAGATTGTGAAAGCAGAACCATTTGTTGAAGATAACTCAGCAGTTGCGTCACTTCCTGAACCTGTAAAGAATGATGTTCAGGAGGGTACAAAGGAAGAAGGCAAATCCCTAAAGACTGGTCTTACTAAAGAAACAGGTGAGAGCAGTGCCAGTATACCGGCTGAGTCCTACATCCTTGATCTCCAAAGAATCTCAAAAGAAGAACCCGAGACTCAAAGCCATCATTTCTTTACTGCAGATGAGAGATTGAATCAGCTGCATGAGGCTGTCGAAGATATTCCAGGAAATGAAAACCAGAAGACAGTTTTAACTAGCCCGACGACGAAGGAAGGTGGCTTAGTGTTTAGCGAAAAGAGTGGGACAAAGCGAGACTATGAGGTATTCTCAGCTCAAGAAAAGCCACAGAAACACTATGAGAGGTTGCAAAATGTTAAAAGCAGTGGGAAACAAGGAAAGATGCATGGAATGGGGAAATCTAACATCAAGAAATCTAAGGAGACGCAGTCTACATTACATTTCTTTTTCGATGAGAAATAGTTTTGAGTCTACATAACATCTATGAGGACCATGTTGGCCTACTTTTGTTGTAGATAATGTTAGATAAGACCATCGTTTTGGGAATGTTGCTTGTATTGTATGTGTAGTGTTTGATCTTTGATCTAAGGTAATATTATTATGAATGAATTGGGTTTTTAATGTCCTTGGTGGATGGTAAAAATTTGTGAACCAGGTTTCGATAATCAAACCCGGTCGCTAAACGATTTTATCGGTTTAAATTAGATCCGGTTTCTAAATTAAACATCGAATTCTAATTTCCCCTGACCAGAACCACCAACGCTTTGAAATCGAAACAGACACAGATATCATCAGAACGAAGAACTTCAGCCAAAATCTGATTTTTCTCTGTTTCACGACAAGAAATCGAATTAACGAAATCTAATGAAACCTTCAAAATCGCATCACAAGGAGAAAACCGCTCGTCGGAGGTCAGAAATCTTCATTTTCCTCTCTCCCCTTTTCTTCAAAAGCTAGGGTTTTTACACAAAAACATCAAAACTCGTCACTTTTCCTTCACAGAGAGGAGAAACTAGAGGAATCCGATAATCCAAAATACAGAGATCGTGCTAAAGAAAGAAGAGAGAATCAAAATCCTGATTATGATCCATCAGAGCTTAGTTCTTTCCATGCCGTTGCTCCTCCCGGAGCTGTCGATATCCGGTAGCACTTGTCTTTCCTCGATTACTTCATTATCTTTCTAAATTCTAATTGGGTTTCTCTAAATTTCTGTTGCTGTGTACTTTTTTTTGTTGTAGTGCTGCTGATGCACTTAAGATATCTATTGAGAACAGCAAATATCTTGGAGGTTTGTGTTAGGTTTACAAATTTATTCAAAATGTTTTTTTTTTGAGGTGCTTATGTTGTTTTTATGATATGGTTTAGGTGATGTTGAACATACCCATTTAGTTAAGGGTTTGGATTATGCTTTGTTGAATAAAGTACGAAGCGAAATCGTTAAGAAACCTGATGGTGAAGATGGTGATGGTGGGAAGACTAGGTAGATTTGGTTATACTTGGTTTATTGACTCATTTGGCTTCTTTGATTCAAGTGCTAATTTTACTATATTAACAGTGCGCCTAAGGAAGATCAGCGAGTTACTTTCCGTACCATAGCTGCAAAGGTATGCAATTTTGTTCTGAACTTTGCAGATGAGGAGCAAGTTTTGGGATGTAGTTAACGCGCTTGATGTTTTTTGTTTCTCTTGTCTTTGATCTGTTTCAGTCAGTTTACCAGTGGATTGTTAAGCCTCAGACTATCATCAAGTCTAATGAGATGTTTCTTCCCGGTAGAATGACATTTGTCTATGATATGGTATTGCTTGTTAACTCTTTTTCAGGAAGATTCAATCTTATTACATGTTCTTATGTCGTTGTTTGTCTTAGGAAGTAGTCATACATGTGTATTCTGCTTCAACGATTCTTCTTCGAGTATTAGTTAATATTTAGTTAAATCTTCGCTTCTAGTTTAAATACATGTCTCAGGAAAATTTTAAGAAGGTAGCTTAAGCTGTTTTGCATTACCTTGTTAGCGATTTATTCACGATTTAATCTATTTGTTAGAAACCTTATACGCAGAATTGGTTGTAAAGGTTTTTTAGTTCGATTAACGTGTCTGCTCTTCTTGAAGAAGCATATTCTTTTTCTCTTGCAGATAGAGACACCATACGACAAGAAAAGTCAGTTGAATATACTATTGATATTTGGTAGTGTTACGTATGAAGTTTCCTTTGAGATACTTAGTCTCAGCTAAGCTGCTAGGCTAAGCTTATAGTATGGGTTTAGTCTGCCCTTTGAAAGCCTCCCTGTTGATGTATATTAATTTTATTCCCTTTTGTTTTTAATTCTATTTGTTGCTTTTCAGGAAGGTGGCTATACCCATGACATACCGACCACGTTATATAGGAGTAAAGCTGACTGCCCGGTGCCCGAGGTATGTATACTTAGAGTCCTTGTTGTAATAGTCTTCTTGATCCTGGAAAAATCTTTAGACTGTAAGCAGTGATGTGACATGATCGTTTTGATTCTAATGAAAATAAGCCCACTCTGCCTGTCTCTGCAACCTATTTTCTTTTACAGTGTTGATGTATTCAATACAGCTAATATCGATTATATAAGTCATTAGTTTTGGTAGAAGCATAGATTTTCTTTAAGTAATTATAAAAATCTTTTTAAACTAAATTCAACTTTCTTTCTACTAATCTGGAACCAAAATTAACGTTGCTTAATATGTTTGTTTACTGAACATAATAAAAATTTATAATTGAAATCACTGCTGCAATTTTTGCGAGAATTGTTTCATTTAACAGGCACTGTTTCTCTGTCCTATCTCCCCAACAGGAATTTGTCACAGTCAATGTTGATGGTTCTGTGCTAGATCGAATTGCTAAAATCATGTCATATCTTCGCCTTGGGTCGTCGGGGAAAGTTCTCAAGAAGAAAAAGAAAGAAAAAGATGGGAAAGGTATTTTGCATCTACTGGTGCATTTTTTTGTAAAGTTTAAGTATTAGCAGACCTGATTCACTTACACTGGTTAAATAAGTTCTCTGCTTTTCCCGAAATTTGTTAATTATCTGGTCTTACAGTTTGGAGCCAAGAATGTAAAGAGTGTACCTAGTCTTTGACCACAGTACTAGTAGTATCTACTGATGTCTGGTTGTGTTCTCGCTTATCAATTGTGAAGAAATTTAGTTGTATCATAAATATGTTGCTGCCGTCCCTTGATGGTTCTGTAAACTCTGTTGTTAGTAATTTTTATTATGCTAATGTGGTGCCAGTACATGTTGTAGTTCTTGTTTCACATCAGCATACAATTGGATACAAGTTGGCTGGTTTCTGATTCTTTAGCAAGATAATTTGCTAATTTCTATTCTATCATACGTTCATGCATTTTTTATATTATTTTGCCTTATTAATCACATCCACTGCAACTTTTCAAATGCAGGAAAGATGTCAACTATTGCTAATGATTATGATGAAGACGACAATAAATCTAAGATTGAGAATGGATCTTCTGTGAACATAAGTGACAGGGAAGTTTTACCTCCTCCTCCGCCATTACCACCTGGGATAAACCATCTGGATTTGAGTACGAAACAAGAAGAACCCCCTGTTGCCAGGACAGACGATGATGACATATTTGTTGGTGAAGGCGTCGATTACACGGTTCCTGGTAAAGATGTGACACAGAGTCCTATTTCTGAGGACATGGAAGAATCTCCCAGGGATAAGGAGAAAGTATCTTATTTCGATGAGCCTGCTTATGGTCCAGTGCAGGAGAAGGTACCTTATTTCGCTGAGCCTGCTTATGGTCCAGTGCAGCCATCTGCTGGTCAGGAATGGCAAGATATGGTCAGTTCACCCTAGCTAATCCTTGGTTGTATTTATTCTCAAATCTTGATCCTCGTCTGCAAATTTTGCGTCTTGGTATGTAGTTATTAGATGTCATTTATTCCCATATTTAGGTTTTTTCTGGTGGTTGTGTGTTTTTCCAGAGTGCATATGGTGCAATGCAAACTCAAGGACTGGCTCCTGGGTACCCCGGAGAGTGGCAGGAATACCAATATGCAGAGCAAACTGGGTATCAGGAGCAGTACCTTCAACCTGGAATGGAGGGTTACGAGGTCCAACCAGAAACCGATGTTTTACTAGATCCTCAACTCATGTCGCAGGAAGAGAAAGATAGGGGTTTGGGATCGGTTTTCAAGCGTGATGACCAAAGGCTTCAACAGTTGAGGGAGAGTGACGCAAGGGAGAAAGATCCAACTTTTGTATCCGAGAGTTATTCAGAGTGTTATCCAGGTTACCAAGAGTACAACCATGAGATTGTCGGTAGTGATGAAGAACCTGATTTGTCTAAAATGGACATGGGTGGAAAGGTATGCCCTGACTTAATTACATGTTCCTTGTTATTTATTGTGGAAGAGCAAAATTACAGTATCTGGTTGTTGAATGTACATGGAACAGGCAAAGGGTGGTTTACATCGATGGGACTTTGAGACAGAAGAGGAATGGGAAAAATATAATGAGCAGAAGGAAGCGATGCCAAAAGCGGCGTTCCAATTCGGGGTAAAGATGCAAGATGGTCGAAAGACAAGGAAGCAGAACCGTGACCGTGACCAGAAGCTCAATAATGAACTTCACCAGATCAATAAGATACTTACGAGAAAGAAGATGGAGAAGGAGGGTGGGGATGTTGCTTCTTTGGATGCCGCCGAGGCACAAACTCCTAAGAGATCCAAGCATTGATTTGTCTCTTGTCTACTCCAGTCATTCTCTCGTAATCTATTTTGTATCTTCAAGTCTGTTTAGGTTTTTGGTACCTTGAGTTCAAATTCTTAATTTAGAAAAGATTTTACGTCCAAATTTTGAAATGATAGCATTCTTATTTCCTAATTACCCATTAAACACGAAGCAGTTTTGGGAGTTGGGACAGCCTTAGGTTTTAGGTTTAGCATCACCAAAAATGAGACGCTTCAGTAACCAACCCAACAAGACAAGCAAAAAACTAGAAAAATCATAAAACCCTAATCAGAAAAATGGCCACAGATTCCATGAATGCAGCCACCGTCAATGACTCCGACCGTTTCATCTTCTCCACACCTCTCTCCGCTCGTGGTTCAACCAAACGTGACGCCATCTCCGTCGAGGATCTTGGCCAATACACTCTTCTCAAACTCCATTCAAATCCGGTTTCACAAACTACATAGATCTTGGCCAATACAACGACGAAGATGACGATGTAAGAATCCTCTGTTTCACACCAATCTCCATAGAAAAGGGACAGTCCTCTGTTTGACCAATACAACGACGAAGACGCTCTTTCGACTGCGAGATATGTGTTGAACGAAAACCAAGGATTGAATCTTTTCGAATCAATGGCTGTTCTCACACTTATTGCAACGATTGTGTCTCAAAATATATAGCTGCTAAGTTACAAGACAACATTCTCTCAATCAAATGCCCTGTTTCTGGTTGCTCGGGGCAGCTCGAGCCCGATAAATGCGGTCAAATCCTGCCAAGAGAAGTCTTTGATCGGTGGGGAGACGCTCTTTGCGAGGCGGTGATTATGAGTTCAAAGAGATTCTATTGTCCTTATAAGGATTGCTCTGCTTTGCTCTTCTTGGACGAGAGTGAAGAAGAGAAGATGAATGTATCGGAGTGTCCTCATTGCCATAGAATGGTGAGTGTAGAGTGTGGGACTAAGTGGCATCCGGAGATAACATGCGAGGAGTTTCAAAAGCTAGCCGAGAACGAAAGAGAAAGAGGGGATATATTGTTGAAGAATATGGCAGAGAGTAAGAAGTGGAGAAGATGTCCTTCTTGCAAATTCTACATTGAAAAATCTGAGGGTTGCTTATACATGAAGTGCAGGTATCTTCTTCGCCGTCTTTTTCGTTTCCTTTATGTACAAAACTCTTATCTTTTAACATTTTTGTAGGTGTGGATTGGCTTTTTGCTACAATTGTGGAACTCCATCAAAGGACCATACTCATTATTGTTATAGTTGTAGGCATTGACAATACAACTTCTAATGATGTGACAAGTGTGTCAATACAAGGATCTTTTAAGATTACATGCATTTATCAATATGTCTAGGTTCTTTTGGAAATACATGTGTGTGTATTTTCATCGTATTTGAGATCAATGGAGAAAGAAGGAAAAACATTTGGATCCTACATATTACTTATAATATGCTTCCTTCCAAAAATATTTTCAGCACAAATCGATATAAATTTGATACAACACATTCTCTTAGCACACTATGTTCTAGTATCCGATTTTCCAAGTAAATTTCCATGGATGAAGTTCTATATCCACATGGCTTTCTTTGCAAACAACAAGTTGTCATCAAGCATCATAAAGACCCAACTTAACGGGAGAGCCTGAGGCACTGATCCAATCTCCTTGTAAGAAGGGTCCAACAGTATAGTTCAAAGCCTCCTCCTTGTTTATGACCTTAAATCCAGGCCATTTAACTCTTGAAGTTGTATCTCCACTTGATCCTTTGTTATTGTACTCCGCGTAGTACAACGTGTCTATCGCGAAATCCGTCTCTTGCCATCTCAACCATCCAACAGGGTCAATCACATTCTCGATTTTAGATTCCATTATGATCGTTCGAGAGTAGTTCTTCCACGGTCGCCCGAGGTAGCTCTTGTACTCTTCCTTTACTGGCTTAAGGTCTTCATTTGCAGCGATTTTACAATTGTGTACTACGAAACCAGTCGTCTGAAACTTGTCAACACGACCTTGAGCGGTCACCGTGTTCTTTTGTCCTGGTAAGCCTTTTCTGATGAAGATGTTACAGTTCTGGAAGATGGCGGCTGCATCTCCGAATATGAAGTCGATTGTTCCAACTATCACACAACTTCTGTAGTATTGACGGTGCGTGTAAGCATACAATGTGTCTTGGTAACCTTCAAATCGGCAGTTGAGGAAAATTGATCGATCGGATTGGACACGTATTGCGACTGCTTGATGTCCCTCTGGCCCAGCCGTGTTCCGGAACCCCATTGACTGTGCCATGAACCCTTCTCCCTGTGCAACTATTAAGGATACCAAACATTTAAAAAATAATTTAGCTTTTATTCACATTGACGTTATATTCATTCATTTTTAACAAAAAAAAGTAAAAATAAAATGATGTTCATTATAGCTTTTTAGATTTCAAGATTTATAGGAGTTTAACCTATAATTCTATTGGTCTATATTTTCAACTTTTGTCAAGACAAATTTTCCAAAAGAATTAGGGGTTTTACCGAACGTTGCCGTGAGAAAAGTGCGGATTTTCTTTGCATGGCTTTTGTTACCGGTCACAATTGTCTTCTGTGATCCATCTCCGACCATAGTGAGATTCGCCTTCTTCTTATCAACGGTCACATATTCGTCATAAATGCCTTGTTTGACGTAGATAATGTACCTACAATTTCAATACAACAAATTTACTTAGTTTTTAAACCGAAACCTAAACCTAAACCTAAGATGACGTGATTACCACGTTCACGTTATAAAATGCTTTGGTATACTTACCTTCCCTCATATTTCTCAGGCATTGCTCTCAGCGCATCATTAATGGTTGTGAAATCCCCACTGCCATCTTTGGCCACAGTTGCGTTTGGCTTCAAAGCCTTCACATCAACAGCCCTTAACATTCTTCTATCATCGTTGCTTACCCAAGACGGGATGTCATCAAGAAGATGTCGTTCTACGACCTTCATTACCGGAGAGAGATTCTCGGTAAATGTTTTGATCAACGCGAGGGAATTGCTGGTCAGAACTTGAGAAGAATTGACGCTCGTCTTCACTTCAGATTTTAAGTTCCCTTCTTCAAACCCGTCAAGGCATGTCTCCTGATAAGACATGACCGCGCTTAGCCAACTTTCCAGGTCAGGAACTACTTTTTCGAAGCTGTTGACTTCTGTGACGTTGATTTTGTTCAGCGACGCGACGGTTTCCTCCTTTGCGTCTTCGACAAGCAACTTACATTGCTCGATCGCATCTTTATCATCCTGGTTTTCAGTCTTGAGACTCAAGACCTTCTCTAAAACAAGGTCAAGATCTTCATTGACAGCTTCAATGGCAGACTTCAAAAAGGTCGTCGGATTGTCCAAAGCAAAACCCTTGTCTGTTCTGTTTTTGAGCGTTTTCTCGCAGATTTGCATGTAAAGCGTTGAACTGCAGAGAGTTTGGATAATCTTATCACCCTGACCGGGTTTCACTGACTGCGCTGCGGAAACGGGCGCTTTTTGGCTCGGGGTTGGTGGGCTCGGGCTCTTCTTGTCGCTATCCTTGACGACGTTGTTGCCGCTACCGCTTTTGTTGTGGTTCTTTGCTTGTTGTTGTTGTTGTTGTTGTTCATTTCTTTTCTCATAAGCAACATAAGCAAAAGCTCCTCCAACAATGGCAGCAACAACCACAAGCAAAGAGACCGTTCCAACGATGATCCTCTTCCTGAATTTACGTTTCCTATTGGCGTTTACACGTTCTTGGATCTTGTCAAAATCCTGAAACGCCATACTGAAATTACTATAAATTTTCTGAAATTTTGTATTGTTTTTCTTGGGGAGAGAAAGAAATGAATCTCCTCTGCCTTAGAAGGCGGCCAAGGCAGAGAGGTTAAAAGGAAAGATGAATCCTTTTTACGTTTTATTTTTGGCTCTTTCTTGTCTTCTCTCCCCTGTCTTCATTCCATGGTTTCAGTTTTATTTGTTACTGTTTTGTTGCAATTTCTACAATTGAACATATCTGCTCTGGACAGGAGAGTTTTGTGGGCTGATGTCAATTTTTTGAAAAGAAATTGAGCCTTCTAAATTTAGCAACCATTTTTTTTGTATCATACATTATTGCTAGACTAGAGTTGTTGGTCAAAAATCAAAACGAAGTCAATCTCCTATTTCGTTTATTCGAGTAAAATAACAACTCCACTTTTGATATCTTAATGGATGATCTCTATTAAACTCATAGGTCTTCGTTAAATAGGAATACACCTTGGCGAACAAGCAAATCACAAAGGAAAATCTAGCTATAAGAAAAAACAATAAAACTAATAAAAGACAATAATGAAAAGTAAATAGTATTATTAATTCGGTCTCTATCAGTTTGGTGCTTCCTTATCTTTTTAGGGCTTAAGATCATATAGGTAAGTGAGTAAGTGAGTAAGTGACCACATCACCAGACTCGAAAAGAGGCAACAACAATGGTTTTGGTGGATATATGTAAAACTTCAGAGTGAGCAAATGCCAAGTTATGATCACGTGATGACTATTGAAGAGACACACTCGTGACTAGACGTAAACATTTTTTATTGGGAAACATCTCAAATCCCATTTGAAAAGAGTTGTCACGGGAATGTTACATAATTCTATTGAACAATTCAACCCAAAAAAAACAAAAAAAACAATTGTAATAGTATATTTGTATCTTAGTTTTTTTATCACCGAATTTTAGACGAATCCCTTATTAATACGTGTAACTTATATTACGTGAATGGTGTTGCTGTTGCAGCAAGTACTTGTGCCATATTTTTATCACTTAAGTTAGCTCTAAAGTTGTTTGGAGTGACACAAGCGAGGATGCTAGTCGTTGTTTGCTTTGCCTCACGCAATAACAGATGCTAGCTTACATATTGGAGATTACAACTTTTTTTCTGTCCATTCCTAAGCAAAATCATCAACACCTAACACAGTTGAGTTAAATTTGCTTGGGTTGTCTACTTTTTGCTCAATAGTAATCCAAAAACAACAACGTTTTCGACTACAAACAAATGTAATGATCTGGTGGATTACGATTTACGAAAACCTGCCCCAAACATATACTATCTTAACATTTTAAAAATTATCTTTCGATGTACAATAATTTATGGATCCGTCTATGTGTATAATGCTATCTTTGTAACCCACTTTTTGCAAAGCCAAGAAGATGCGACTGGCTACCGTATGTGTATACAAATTTGTTTTTCAACTCTGAATACAATTAAGGAGGTATATAAACAAAGAATTAAAACAAAAATGCAATCGTTAGTTATGTATCACCAGCACCGTCTTTTAAGCATTTGATTAGCAGCACCGTCTTCATAAAAATAAAATATGCCACTGAATCTGACAGAACACAACTTGTCAAGCATGTTTTAATTTAAAGTGTTGGAACTTTCAAAAAGACATGGTCGCATGGGTTTCTCGTTCTTAAAAAGTGGAAACTCAGATAAAGCCAAGAAAGACATGCTTTAGACTTTTCAAGAAAGATACATATTTTGCCAGCTTATCTTAATTAATACACAGCTTTGAGAAATAACTCAAACCATAGAATTATTTAGATTTTTATTTATTAATTATTGTAATTAGATTTTTATATGAAGACAAACCCTATACATTTCTAGCAAAAAAAAATGTTAAATTCCATTATCATAAGGGAACGAAGTACTTCCCAACCAACCATCACCAGTGATAAACTCTGTTGCCGTGAAGTTAAAGGCATCTTCGTAACCCATAATGTGAAAACCCGGCCAGTTAACCCGTTTAACCGTTTCAGAACCCGGACCGTTATTGTTATACTCGCCATAGTAAAGGGTATCAAGTGCTTCCCCACCGTTCCATTTGCTCCAACCCGAACCGTCAATAAACTCATCAATATAAGATTCCATTACAACTGTTCTTGAAAATTCTCTCCACGGACGTCCCAAGTAGCTCTTCACTTTATTTGAGCTATTAAATAAATCCTCCGACGCAAGGATGGAGCAGTTTTGCATCGAGATCCCGGTATCTTCGTCCTGAGTGTCTCGTGACTGAGCAGTAATTACCGTGAATTGTCCTGGCATAGGCAACTTTGAAACGATGTTACAGCCTTGGAAGACAACGGCTGCGTTTCCAAAGATATAATCAATGGTTCCATAAATATCGCATTCACGGTAGAATTGTCGGAATGAGTGGGTGTAAAGTGTGTCCTGGTAACCATCAATGACACATCGGTATAAGGCCACAAAATCCGCGTTCACTCGTAGTGCAACCGCTTGGTGCTTCTCGGGTCCTGCTGTGTTTGTTATCATTATATCCCTCGCCAAGAATCCTTCGCCGGAAACCGCTGTGACAAAAGCAAGTTTGAAAAGCATTACTATCTCGATTTAGTACCAACCACTTTAGTTATCGCTTTTAATTTTTGTCATTGCAACAAATATGGCTCCAAGAACCATACAAGATTACTTATGTTCACAACTATTTCACCTTTTTTTCCTAAACCAAAGATTGTAAGATTTAAAATATTACTTTTTAATTTCATAGAAAATTCATATATAATTATTTAAAATTAAATTATATGGTCCTAGTTGACAAAAAAAAGGCAAAAATTCTACGGTCCTAAAGTCTACACTATGCCCCAAACTATACCACTTGAGTCTTGTTTTATATAAACAAGATTTTTAAAAGAGTCAAAGATGTTTACCAAGAGTAGCAGATCGGAAAGTGGTCCATCCATCTCCGACACTTCGGTTTCCGGTAATAAATGTAACATCGGATCCATCTCCTATCAAAACAATATTAGTCTTGTAGATCGGAATATCAATGTTCTCGTCATACACACCTTCCTTTACATATATCAGCACCCTGTCGTTACTCATATTAGGAGCAAAGCTTATGGCCTCGTTAATAGTCGAAAAATTCCCTGTTCCATCGGCAGCGACCACGAGGCTCTCACTCGGGTCATACTCATCATACCCGTCGCTAGAATCTTCTAAAAACCGGTGATCTTTCTTATAGACCCAGTCAGGAAATAACCCAAGTAACCGGCGGTTCTTAGTGTTTCCGCCGGTTTTTGGATTTGTGGTTCTTCTCTGTTTTGGAAGAGCAGAGAGGGAGTTGCTTATGTGTTTGTAAGTGGTCGTGAAGGAGGTCACGAGCTTTGGCTTGAGTGGACCTGAGGCTGATTCAAGACCTTCCAAGCATGTGATCTTGTTGGTGAGAGCGGCGCTTAGGTACGCTCTAGCGTCGGCTAGTTTCCGTGAATCGTTAACACCGTCTTGGATCTTGGAGATTGATCGTTTCAAGAAAGAAGAAGTGATGTGGTGAAGATCTTTGCAGTCTTGAAGAGAGCCACGTTGTCCCTCAACTAGGTTGTTGGAGACCCCAGCGCCAGAAAGGAGATCGGTGAGTTTCCCAGCCTCGGAAAGAGCTGTTTGGAGGGTTTGGAGGAGGAAAGAGAGAATGTTGGGGCTTATGTTGATGGAGATGGATAGTTTTAAGGAGGTAAAACATGCATCTGGATATGGTGTGTTTTTGCAGAAACTTGTAGCAGAAGTTTCATGAGGGTTTAGAGAAGGTTGATACGAATACGAGAAAACGGAAGGAGTGAAGAAGAGGAGGAATAATAGAGAAGAGAGATTGAAAGAGGAGAGCGCCATTTGAGAAGAAAATGTTGAAGGCTTGGAGCAAGTAGAGAAGAGACTGCTATGTTTTTAAAAGTACAAAGGAATGGGTTTACTTAATGTTTTGTTTAGTCTTCGTTAGACGACAAAACAAATATCTTTTTTGGTTGAATATTCGATCGATCGTGTTTAAGTAAATATAGTATATAGAGAAAACGATGTCTCTGATTGTTGTTTAATTTGGATTTTGATTTTGTTAGTAATAAGATCACATTCACATCGGTTACTATTTTAATAAGATCTGTAAGATTGAAACAATCTCTCTTTTAACGATAACTACGAGGAACCATAACGTTTCAGGCAATGGTTTTAGACTTTTAGACCCAACCCAGTCACAATTGTATATTTTGATCATACGACACTTGGTCCTATCCAGTCCCGGCTCAATTCATTATGGGACCTATTGCAAAACTCAAAATAAAATAAAATTTCTTAGTAAAATTTTTTTTTGGAAAAATTGGGGCTTTTTAGTCTTAACAATTTTTTTGAAATTGATTAGTAACGGCATTTGCCTACGATGTGAAATATAAGTTTGATACATAAATAAAGTAATGATTGATTCTTGAATTGCTTTTTGTACTTCTAGATCAGTATTGATTACTTTATTTACGAGAAAATAGTTCATTTAAGCACATTTATAGAAAAATGTTAAGTAATGTTAAATAGGATAGTCCGATTAAACCTATTAATTATGCAAATTTTCTTTCAAATAAATAGGTACCCATAAAAGGCCATTTTAATTTCTAACTTAACTACAAATGACATCGTTTATGTGTAGAGTTTGAGATTTCACATTAAAATTCTGATTTCAAACAAACTCTTTCTTCTTCACTATAGTGTCTCGATTTCGATCTTATCTTCTTTCGAACTTCGACGAATCTCGAAATTTGATATGAATTTTGAGTACCTTTACTGTAATTTTGTGTTTTATTTCTGGATTTGGTAGTTCGAATCTAAGAGCATACAAAAATTATGGGCTGCATTTGTAACTTTTGATTTGAATATATTTTGCGGGTCTAGCAATCAAATATTTTATTTTCCAAATTGAAAATTATAAATTTGTCGTGTTGTCTCCCTGAATGTTGGCAACACATTTTAAAATTTAGATGCATGATCCATCAGAACTTTTTATCGAAATTTTTAATTTTAGATTATTTAACATCTATGGAAGGAGCAGAGACATCACCACAGTTCAAACAATCGATCTCTTAATTAGTTAATTACATGTATCATCGAATCCTAAAAACATTTTTCTTCCTTCCTAAGCCCAATAAGGGCCTAGTTAGAGTAGGCCCAATTATTTTATTTTCTTCCTTTTTGCTAATTTCTCTTCTTTTTTTTCCCTCACTTCTCCAACAAACTCGATTTCCCGATTTCGTCGCCTCTTCTCGTCTCTCCGCTCTCCTCGCCGCGAGTCTGTTTCGCCGCCGTCTATCTCCCAATTCCGGTACATCCTAAACCATTTCCCCTTTTAATCCAACCTGTGTTGATTTCTAATCGCGATTAATCTCAGTTAGGTTTAATTGCTTGATCTCAGTTGAAATTAGGGCGTAATCTCATTACTAAATGTAGCAAAAATCGACAATATAGTCTCGTCTCTCTGTTATAGCAATCAATTTGTGAGATTCTGAATTTTGGCAGAATCCTAATTCTGAAGTTTGGCTAATATAGAACCTGTAATTGTGTTTTTTCATTTATGAGATGTTTTATTAACTTTGTTAGTCACAAATTGATTTCATGTGTATAATGTTCATTATTTCGATTTTGTTCTCGTATGCGATATTACGTTCTTGGCTGTGATATCTGAAGTAAAGCTGTTGTAATCTAAGTTTTTCTTCTCTTGATTTTAAACAGTGACCGTTGTTGTTTAGTGAATCGATGATTTACACTGCTATCGACAATTTTTACCTATCCGACGAGCAGCTGAAGGCTTCACCTTCGAGGAAAGATGGGATAGATGAAACAACTGAAATCTCTCTTAGAATCTATGGATGTGATCTCATCCAAGAGGGTGGAATATTGCTCAAACTGTATCCTTTTTCTTGGTCTAATTATTAAGCAAGACTCAAATGTTACGTAGCTGTGATTTTCTTAACTTAGATTGTTTATTTTAGACCACAGGCAGTTATGGCTACTGGGCAGGTTCTGTTTCAGCGATTCTATTGCAAGAAGTCTTTGGCTAAATTTGATGTCAAGGTAAATTATTTTGTTTCTTTCTTCTAGTTTTGTGTGTTTATGAAAGTATGATAATTCTTTAGGAGTGTATATACTCCTGCCTATGACCATAATGATTTGATATGTAGTTTAATTTTTACAGATAGTTGCTGCCAGCTGTGTATGGCTTGCATCAAAACTGGAAGAAAACCCTAAAAAAGCTAGACAGGTCATCATCGTATTCCACAGGATGGAGTGTCGCAGGGAGAACTTGCCATTAGAACATCTGGATATGTATGCCAAGGTTAGTTTGCAATTGCATTTGTCATATTGAATGTTTTTTTTCGTATATTTTGTTTCTACTCATGGGATAGCTTTATTTGGAAGTACTTTTATGGGATCTCATCTTTTTTCCTACTTGTTAAATATCTGCAGAAGTTCTCTGAGTTGAAAGTTGAATTAAGCAGAACTGAGAGACATATACTGAAAGAGATGGGTTTTGTTTGTCATGTTGAACATCCTCACAAGTTCATATCAAACTACCTTGCCACATTAGAAACACCTCCAGAATTGAGGCAAGAAGCTTGGAATTTGGCCAATGATAGGTAATCTCTATTCTCAAAATCCTAATATGGATATTATTTCATATGATTTCCTAATAGTTAGCTACACATCATAGTGTTGATAGGTTTTAGAGTTGATGTTTATCCTGAAGCTTGGCATTTCTCCTGTTCTAGTTTGATTTTGAGTATGTTTGTTATACTTTCTCAATATCTGATAATTCCTTTATGATTTTATCTTAATCTCATGATATGTCTATAATGCAGTCTGCGTACAACCCTCTGTGTAAGGTTCAGAAGTGAGGTTGTGGCTTGTGGGGTAGTGTATGCTGCTGCCCGTAGGTTTCAAGTACCACTCCCTGAGAATCCGCCGTGGTGGAAAGCATTTGATGCAGATAAATCTAGTATTGACGAAGTGTGTAGAGTTCTTGCTCATTTATACAGTCTTCCAAAGGCTCAGTATATCTCTGTTTGCAAGGATGGGAAGCCATTTACATTTTCTAGCAGATCCGGGAATTCTCAAGGTCAATCAGCGACAAAGGTGAGGTAGATCGCTTTCTTGGTTTTGTAATTTTTGTGAAAACATGAGATTATTGTCCATATTACTGCTATTATAGACTCTTAAAGTTGAGTGCGTTTCTTACACAGTAGTAAACAGAGTTTCTACCACCACATTGCATGTTATATAGTATTGAAAAAGGGCTGTCTACTTTATTATTTCGGCTTGGGAAAATCTGCAATCCAAGTGCATTTTCTATGTCTGTAATCAGAGCTAGGTTTGAAGTGCTTTTAACACTGTTACAGGATCTGTTGCCGGGAGCAGGCGAGGCTGTTGATACTAAATGTACTGCAGGATCAGCTAATAACGACTTGAAGGATGGAATGGTTACTACACCACACGAAAAGGCTACAGATTCCAAGAAAAGTGGTACCGAGTCAAACTCTCAGCCAATTGTAGGAGACTCAAGCTATGAAAGAAGTAAAGTAGGAGATAGAGAAAGAGAGAGTGATAGAGAGAAGGAACGAGGTAGAGAGAGGGACAGGGGTAGGTCTCACAGAGGCAGAGATTCTGACAGAGACAGTGATAGGGAGAGAGACAAACTCAAAGATCGAAGTCATCATCGGTCAAGAGACAGATTGAAGGATTCAGGTGGACATTCAGATAAATCAAGGCATCATTCTTCTCGGGACCGTGACTACCGCGACTCATCGAAAGACCGTCGTAGGCACCATTAAGCCAATCTTCTTGTCATCTACATCCCCTTGAGCCTACTTGATGTTAAGACAGTATAGTGTTGTATTGTGTTAAGAGTCAAAACCCATGTGTACTTAATCACATGCTAAGATCACGTTGGTTCGACATATAAAATCGAGAAAGTCTGATATGTTTCTAATTTGGAATTTTGTGAAAAGTGCCTTAAACTTTGGAAAAGTGGTTTTTTGACTTTTGACTTGTGAGTTGTTGTGACCGAGCAGAGAGGAGAATAATAGTATCCAAATCTGACTTGTGGCACATGATGGTAGGCTTAAAGCACGTTCAAAAGCATTTTTTATATCATTACTTACTTGTCTATTAGCTCCACCTATAACTATCGCATATTCTTAATACCGATATCGAACCATGAACTAGATCTTCTAGCTAAACACCTACATTATTAATGGTTTATAAAATTAGTATAAAGATTGATGATGATCAAGGCCAGCACGTAGTCTTGTTGCCGGCTACATAAATAATCAAAACAAATAGCTAATACGCATCTAACGGATACATTTTCATCGTTGAATTGTCGATTTTATCTCCTTCGAAAAAGAGTTTCGCCAATCCTAACATTCTGATAAATCTTTCATTCGACCATACTCTGTTTTCAAGATTTTCATCAAGTTTATGAATTTGGGTCTTCACTTCTATCATCACACTATCTTATTTTCTGAACTCCTTTGTCATGGCGGTTGACCATACATCAATTTCACTTCTATTACTCAGGTAAAAAACAATTTGTTTGTTTTCTGAGAATTTTGATGTGTTGATTCTCATGCATTACTTCTTGATATGGGTTCTTGAATAGTCCATTTGATCATTTCTTTTCTCAGTCAACGAATCCAATCTATAAATGATTCAAGGGTAAGTTTGTTTTCTTTTTTTTTTTCCTTCCTTTCAGATACCAAAATTTAAAGGAAGACATAACATTACAATGATGACATTAAACTCTTAGCAATTTTTTTTTTTTTTTTTTTTTT
>Ga0041059_1001265_pt1 | contig 20210 bp, 10 predicted proteins | sample AraColnosormetaG_FD_56232 | JGI IMG/M metagenome (GOLD analysis project Ga0041059, IMG submission 56232) | Arabidopsis roots microbial communities from North Carolina, USA - Col MF nosort | ecosystem: Host-associated > Plants > Roots > Unclassified | place: USA: North Carolina | collected... | reverse complement strand
AAAAAAAAAAAAAAAAATCATTAGAGAAGAAGAAAAAAAATGGTGAACACAAGTTTCGAAACACTTCCTAGACATATGCAAATGGAGATTCTGTCACGGGTGCCTCTGAAATTTTTAATGAAATTCATGTGCGTCTCAAAGAAATGGGCATCTATCATTCGTGGGGAAGAATTCAGAGAAGATTACTTGTTCCAATCAATGAAAAGGCCTCGAGTGTTGTTCGTCATCGATCATAGAGAATACCTCCCTATCAAACCCGAAGCGTTCTTTCACTCTGTTTATCAAGAAGATCAACCATTGTTGTTGTCTGGTAAACAGCGTATGCGTACATTCGAAACACCACTTGTTCAAGTTTTTCAACCCATCCGTGGTTTGATCTGTCAACAAGGATATGGTAAGATTGTGATTTGCAATCCGGGTTTAAAAAAGTTTCGGAGTTTACCGCAGATCAAAGTTCATAAAGGAGCACCCATGAGAACTTTTTTTGGATACGATGAAGATAAGGATGTATTCAAGGTGTTATGTATAACATGGCTCCGAAATGGTAAGCGATCAGAAGTAAGTAAGGAATATCTTGTATACACGATGGGATCGGATGAAGAATCTTCTTCTTGGAGGCTGATCACATGTGAGCATGACCATGCACCAGTTACCGAAGGACTTTTTAAAGGAGGAGTGTTGTACTATGGAGCTAAATCCAATAATGGCAAATCAGTGGTAATGAGCTTCAACGTGAATTCTGAAGATTTTAGTGTCATTGAGTTGGAAGTCGAAATTAGTCCTTATTGGAGATTGGTGAATTACAAGGGGGATATTGCCCTAATGAACAACATTGAGGATAGCTTGTATCACAGTCGAGAATTTGAAATGTGGGTTAGGAACGAGGTTACTGGAAATTGGGACAGAACTAGCATTAAGATTTCTCATTGGAATGGAACTGTTGATGGTAAGACGTTTTATTTCAAAGGTACTATTGGAACAAAAGAACTTGCTTTCGCACCAGACTATTGGTTTGGGGAACAACATTTTGTGTCGTATTACGATACAGAAACAAAGAACCTCAGAAGATTTGATATTGAAGGAATGGTTGATCAAGATGATTTTGTTCGAACCTTCTTTGATCATGTTGATAGTACTTGGCTTATATGAAGAATACAAGGTGGTCCACTGATTATTAGAAACTCGTTGGTTATTCAATCTCTCTAGTCTTAATGGAATTGTTAGTCTTCATCTCATTAATCTTTATTTATGCTAAATAATAATGTTGTCTCTCAAGTAGTATTTGTGATCTTATGGAATTGTGTCGTTTTCATTTGTATCGTTGTTAATCTTTATTTTATTCTAAATATAATTAACTTTAATAACGTTTCTATACTCTGTTTCTCAAGCTGTGAGAGCCTTTTTTATGAAACAGAGTTATTCAACTTTTGGGTTAGTTTCACTCAACCAAAGAGTTGTAGGTTTTATCATTTAATGGAGAATGAACTAATCCAACTTTTATCTATTTGTTGATGTAGAATTTCCTCAATTATTTCTTTTGCTAATCGTAATTATTATAGAAAAATTAACAAATATAAGAAGTGATTAAAAAAAACACTGAACAAATGTTTCAATTAAATCCTCTTTTTTGGAAAATGCATAGCCACAATTTCCACAAGCTAGAGCATATACTCTTATATAGTGTAACATAAAAGTTTTAACTATAGAAAGTTAAAATTATACCATAAACAAAACGTTACCAAGAAAAAAAAAACATAAGTACCGAAAGAAGATTTTCCACAGTTACGATCTTGACCGTTGATTTCACAGAAGGTGATGTCTGAACCGTCTGATACGGAAAGTGTCCACCGACTAGTCTTCAAACACCATAAAAAGTAGCAGCCAATAACTTAATACTCTAAAAACTTGCTTTCTCTCTAGATATTTCAGACCGAGCCGACTAAAGTAGCACCATCATCCTCTGCTTTTGTTTAGCGTTCTCTTAAACTGAAATGTGTGACTCTGCTAAGAAAACTATGAGTAGTAAAGTTAATAATAACATTACATCAATTCATTTCATTTTAAAATCATTACGTAAACCAAACAATGCTCAAAAAGTAACCCGGCAAGTAATTAAGTTGTTGTTTTTTTTTGCCAAAGTAGTGGCAAGTAAGTTTCTACGTAAAACCTCTCTTTCAAGTTTCAAGAATTGCTTTTCAAAGAATTAAAGTGAAAACTGAAAACTTGTTGATGAGTAGATGTGTACGTGGAAAAAAACCTTTCAAGTCATTCTTGGCACCAAATCTCTCTGCTAATTTAGTCATTAAAATCAGTAAGTTTAACGTGTGACACATTTCTTTTCATGCAATTACAAATAATTGAAGTGAGAAACTTTTTTGAAAGAAGTACTTAATTATTCGAAGGTGTTATCTATATAATTAATGACGTGTGATTCAATTGTATTCGAAGAACTAAACTACTAAACCGTACAATGAAAGCAAATCTGTTACTTTCATGCCTGGTGGTATCCAATAATTTCTACGCTAGTTTGTCATAAATATTAGCAAGTCTTTACGTGCGATATCTTTTTCCCCCATGCAGTTACAGATAATTATTAATGTGAATTTTACCATATATATTTTGACGTGTAATCTTCAACTGTATTCGAAGGATTAAAGTACTAAACCGTGTGTACCATGAAAGCAAATCTGTCACTCTCAGGCTTGGTATCCAACAATCTCTTTGGCCAGTAATTTAAGTAAAGTTTTTAACGTGCGTGTGGAACCGAAATTTCTCCTTTCGTTTTTTAGATCTAAGCATGAATGGTTAAACAAAATAAAAGAAACGTAAAGATTGATGGTGTTACAAAACTCAACAAGTTAAACTTAAAAGTCAACTACTCACAATGTTGGTAACAACAAACTCTTGAGATTTTATAGAAATATATTACATATCTGTGCTATAATTTGGTCTCCAACACATATTATCATTAGAGGAGAACAAAAAAAATGGACAACCTCCCTATCAACAATATTATGTTCAATGAATTAAAGTGAAAACTGAAAACCTTTTAAAAAGTAAATCGTGTTTGTATAACTAAAATGATTTTCTGGATTGACGACTAAGATGTATACGATGAAAGAAACGTTTTTAAGTCATCCGATCCCTTTCATAAATATCAGCAAGTTTTGACGTATGACAATTTTTTATTGTTCATGTAATTACAAACAATTAAAGTGGGATCGTTTTACCAAATTTTGTTTTTACTAAAACGTGTATGCTGACAGAAAATCTGTCAATGTAATACTTGTATTCGAATAATTAAACTACTAAAACGTGTACATTGAAAGAGAATATGTTTTACTTTCATGCTGGTATCCAATAATCTCTATGGTAATTGGTCGGTAATTTTAGTAAGTTTTTAACGTGTGGAACTAATTTAACATTTCTTCCTTTGGTTTTAGAAGTAAAGCATGAATTATAAGTTAAAGATATAGGCGTTTTGCGACTCAACAAGTAATCACCCACTCACAGCATTAGTAACAAACTCTGAGATTCTTCTCTATAAATATCACTTGTGTGTGTTCAAGTTAAAGAAGAAGAAAATGGAGAATAAGAAAGAAAAGAAAAGAAAAAGAAAAATGGAGAATTCAAGTTCCGAAACACTTCATGTTGAAGATTTACAAACGGAGATAATGTCATGGCTGCCTCTGAAAAGCTTGTTGAGATTCGTCATCGTCTCAAAGAAATGGGCATCTATTATCCGTGGAGAACAATTCAAAGCTCTTTACTTGCGTCGATCGATGACAAGGCCTCGGCTGATGTTCATGGTCCGACGAATTGCAACCCTACCACCCGAACCTGAGATGGTGTGGTTTCAGTCTTTTTGTAAAGAGGAAAGATGTATTCCCGGCCAACTCGAAGTTGAGTTCTTGTTTCACTCTGTTTATCAAGAAAAGATACCGTATTTTTCATCTGGTCAACAGCAGTTGCGTGTTCCTCCTAATACAAACTATACGTCTGTTTCTCAACCCATCGGAGGTTTGATCTGTCTTCAGTCAGAAACTAAGTTTGCGCTTTGCAATCCGGGTACGAAAAAGTCTCGGGCTTTACCTGATATCCAAGCACATGAAAAAGCTTTTATAACAAGTTTTTTAGGATACGATGAAGCTACGAACGTATTCAAGGTGTTATGTTTGACGATGGTATGGGCCCATGAACCATCAAAACGAGTTTATGAGTATCAAGTCTTGACGGTGGAATCCGGTGTAGAGTCTTGTTCTTGGAGAGGGATCACATGTAAGGAGAAGGATCACACACCAGAAACTCAAGGACTATGTAAAGGAGGGGTTTTGTACTATGGAGCTCGGTCCACTAGTGACCATCGACCTCTGGTAATGAGCTTTAATGTGAGGTCTCAAGAGTTTACCGCCATTGAACTTCCTGATCAACTACATATTAGTTATTTTTGGAATTTTGTGATTTACAATGGGGATATTGCCTTAGTGAACGAATCTGACTTTGACCCTAGAGTTGTGAATGAACCGAATGGGAATAAAGTTTTTCACATATGGGTTAGGGATGCAACTGCACAAGAATGGCAGAGAACCCGCATCGAGATTCCTCGTTGGGAACAAAATGTTGGACATGTGGACTATGTTTTCAGAGGTACCACTGGAACAAAAGAACTTGTTTTCGCCCAAGACTCTCGCCATTGCGAAGATGATTTCTTTGTGTTGTATTACGATACATTCACAAAAGATCTCAGAAGATTTCAGATTGGAGTGACTGGCCCTAAAATTTCTGTTCGAACCTGCTTGGATCATGTTGATAGCCTTTGGCTTATGTGAAGACCAAGATCTCAGTCTCTCTTCTTGATTTATGCTAAATATTAATGTTGTCTCTATAGTAGTAATATCTTATTTTAGTTTTCATTTCATTAATCTTTATTTATGCTAAATAATAATGTTGTTTCTCAAGTAGTGCTATCTTATTGCCATTGGGATGGTTTGTTTTCATTTCTACTGTCGTTTATCTTTATTTATGCTAAAATAATAATATGTTTGTTCTATTCAGATTATAACTTCAATAACATTTCTAATTTCTATATATATATACTCACTATTTCTCAAGCTCTGAGAGCCTTTTCATGAAACCAAGGGGGTTCCATTCCAAAAATAAAAAAGAATTGAGTACAGAACAACGTTGTAAGATATGCAAGAATAAAGCATGGAAGCAAATATTAGCCAGAAAGATCAACCCAGAGTCGAGATGAAAAAAATGTTCCAAGTAAGAAATCAAACATTCATATATAATACTTGTTCAGATAATCAATAGAAACAATGGTAAGAAAAAGTACCATATAAAGTCTCTCAATCTTCGCTATAACAGAGTTAAGACGATTAGGATGAGGTTTAATTCACCATTTCATTCTCTGTTTGTGCCCCCTGCATTTGATATATAGCAAAATCATTAGACAATGATAAATATCCACATTGAAATCACTATACAGCTTTAGTTTTGTTTCAGTTTCAAGAGTTAGTTTATTGAAACCCTAGCTCCAAACTCAATGTCAAGAAATAAATTTTCCAATTTCAGCTCTCGGAATGATACAATACAAAAATTGTTCTAACAGAGACAGAGAAATGAATACGTGAGAATATGCATGTAGCAGCTAAGAACTCACCGCACCGGTGCAAGGCGAAACTCGAGGTTAGGAAGCCGAAACGAACAAGCCGCCGTTTTCCTTGCTAGCCTCATCCATAAGCTTCTTCCATGATACGAGCGTGGTGGTCTCCTATTGGAGAAGTTCGACTTTAAGTACTTTCCGATCACCGGCAGTCAATATCTCTGACGAGATTTTACACGATTCGCCGAAAGTTGGACCGTCATCGGTTGGGACCGGGTCAGAGTTAGACTCTGTAGAGACCCGAATCGGAGAGGAAGTGAAGGCCCATGAATAAGCCCATACAATTACAATTCCAAGGAAAAGAAGTATACAAAGACACGTTTTGGAGCTGCGTAAACTGTCCCCATAATCCTTTGCCATCAACAACTTCGATTCCGGGGACTACAAGCCTCTGTCTTCTCTCTCGTTTAGGGTTTTATTCCAAAATTCCGTGCTTCGATCCCGAAGATCAGAAAAAATGGGTGATGAGATTGTGCCTCCGGCGAATCAGTTAGCCGCCGATAACTTGGAAAACGATGGATCTACGGTGCAGAAAGCGCAATTTTCAGACAGGGTTCTGATTCGATCGATTTTGGGCGGCGGAGCTAAACTCGCCGGTCAAAAGGTTAGAATCGGTGGTTGGGTTAAAACCGGAAGACAGCAAGGGAAAGGGACTTTTGCTTTCCTTGAGGTTAACGATGGGTCTTGTCCAGCGAATCTCCAGGTTATGGTTGATTCATCTCTTTATGATCTCTCTAGGTTGGTTGCGACTGGAACTTGTGTTACTGTTGATGGAGTTTTGAAGATTCCTCCGGAAGGTAAAGGTTTGAAGCAGAGTATTGAGCTTAGCGTTGAGACGGTGATTGCGGTGGGAACTGTTGATCCGACTACGTATCCGCTTCCTAAGACTAAGTTGACTCCTGAGTTTCTCAGAGATGTGCTTCATCTTCGTTCTAGGACTAACTTGATCTCAGCAGTTGCAAGAATCCGTAACGCGCTTGCTTTTGCGACGCATAGTTTTTTTCAAGAACATAGTTTCCTTTACATTCACACTCCTATCATCACAACAAGTGATTGTGAAGGTGCTGGTGAAATGTTCCAAGTGACAACCTTGATCAATCACACTGAGAGGGTTGAGCAGGATCTCATTGATAACCCTCCACCAACTGAGGCTGACGTTGAAGCGGCCAGGCTTATTGTCAAGGAGAGAGGTGAAGCTGTTGCGCAACTTAAAGTTGCCAAGGCGAGCAAGGAAGAGATCACTGCTTCCGTTGCTCAACTAAGTGTAGCAAAGGCGAGTTTAGCTCATGTTGAAGAGAGGTTAAGGCTTAAGCCTGGACTACCTAAGAATGATGGTAAAATTGATTATTCCAATGATTTCTTTGGCCGTCAAGCTTTCTTGACAGTTTCTGGTCAGTTACAAGTGGAGACCTATGCTTGCGCTCTTAGCAGCGTGTATACATTTGGTCCCACTTTTCGGGCAGAGAACTCTCACACTTCAAGGCATTTAGCTGAGTTCTGGATGGTTGAGCCTGAAATTGCTTTTGCAGATATACATGTAATAAACATAGAGATAATATCCTTTGGTTTCTTCTTTATCGTAACATAGTGTATCTTAGAAACATTCTTTGAAATTTGTGTAGGACGACATGAACTGTGCAGAGGCGTATGTGAAATACATGTGCAAATGGTTGATGGATAAATGTGGCGATGACATGGAACTTATGGATAAGAACGTCGACGAGGGATGCACTAAAAGGCTAAACATGGTTGCCAAAGCCTCGTTTAAGCGTGTAACATACACTGAAGCAATAGAGCGACTTGAGAAAGCTGTAGCTCAAGGAAAGGTTGTTTTTGATAACAAAGTGGAGTGGGGAATCGACTTGGCCTCAGAGCATGAAAGGTTTGTCTATTCCTCAACTTCAAACACTTGCAAGAAATGGTTAGTTGGTAACCAAACTTGTCTTGCAATTACTACAGATACTTGACAGAGGTTGAGTTTGATCAAAAGCCAATAATTGTGTATAACTACCCGAAAGGAATCAAAGCTTTTTACATGAGACTTAACGATGATGAGAAGACAGTTGCTGCCATGGATGTCCTTGTTCCAAAGGTAATAAATAAATAAAACTCATCATCTTGTTATAATAACGATGATGGGAGGAATATTTTCGTTATATTTGTTTTCTTTGTATATATATATTAATTAGGTTGGAGAACTCATTGGTGGAAGCCAAAGGGAAGAACGATATGATGTTATCAAACAGAGGTATGTGAAAGTGAAACCAATATTCATTTTTTGGCTTCTGTTTTGTGATGAAGCAATATCTGTCTGGTGTTATAATAATAGGATCGAGGAGATGGGTCTACCAATGGAGCCATATGAGTGGTACCTAGACTTGCGTCGTTATGGAACAGTGAAGCATTGTGGATTTGGACTTGGCTTCGAACGTATGATTCAGTTCGCTACAGGAATTGATAACATCAGAGATGTTATTCCTTTCCCTCGCTATCCTGGAAAAGCTGATCTCTGATTCCTCTCTAGACACACAATTCTGGTCTGGTCTCGACATGGTTTTAGTTTCCTTTTAAATTGGTTAAATGAAAATTGTATTGATTTTTATCTATACTCTGTTTCTCAAGCTGTGAGAGCTAATATGAAGGGAAACAAAGTTATATGAAGGGAAACAAAGTTATACTTTTGGGTTAGCTTCACTAAACCAAAGAGTCGTAACATTTGTCATTTAATAGAGGATGAACTAATCCAACTTTGTTTGCACTAAAGACTGTTTACACACTTGAGAGACTAGAAATTACTCAACTATTTTTTTCCTCCTCGCAATTTTTATAGAAAGATTAACAAACATAAAAGTTTCAACCATAGAAAGTTACAATTATCCCATAAACAAAACGTTACCAAGAAAATAACATAAGTACCGCAAGAAGATTTGCCACTGTTACGATCTTGACAGTTGATTTCATGGAAGATGATGACTGATCCGTCTGATGAGGAGGTTTTCTGTAGTAGAACGGGAAATAAGGCAAGATAGGGTCCGGCGGTGGAGGACCGTTATATCCCCCGCTGGGATTACCTCCGTAATAAGGTGGAGAAGGGTAATTCGGTACATTACTCGACGATGGAGGAGGATAGTAACCGGTCGGTTGAGGATAATAACCGGCCGGTTGAGTGGAGCCAGTACCGGCTATTGGCAACGGGTTACAAGGGTACGGACATGGCGTCTGTGATATTGTTATGAAGGGGAACATAACAAGAGAAAACACGAACAATAGACTTATGAGGTGACCGTAACGTTTATTCATGGCCAATTTTTTATGAAAGATTTTGTTTAATGGTAAACAAGAAAATATATGTTTGTGTAAGAGAAAGAGAGAAGATTTTCGAGACTTTCTTTCTTCTTGAGTCTGAGTGGAAATCAGTAAGTGAGTGGCTTTTAAAATAAGTTGTTTCATGTGAGTTAAGACAAACGACTAGTGATGAATATATTGAATAATGACGACTAACAAGGGCATTGAGATTGAACGTGTCTTGTGGCTACGATACACTTGTTGTCTTGTAAATTATGATACTTGGCTGTATAATTTCGTCCTTCTTTAACCAAATTGGGCCACCGCTTGATATAATTAAAAAAATTCAGGTTTGGTTCCGAGATCAGAATTATTCGACGATTGAATATCTATGTTTGTAGAATGTTTTTTTTCTTTTTCGAGTTATTATTATTAGAGATAGCTAGCTTCTTACTGGAAACCATAGACTAAAGTTTTTATTTGTCAGCAAAAGTAGTCTACAATTAACTGTACCACGATGAACCTCTAGTTATATATCTCATGAAAACCCCTAAAATTGATGGCTTTATTAATGGTACAGTTCGGTAAGTAGCCAATCGTTGTCTGGTTTTCCACCCATATGGCCATGTAGATACTTTAGAGAAAAAAAACAATAACATTCATTAAATTACTTAAATGTTTAACAAATATGATAGAAAATTTTGTTTATAATAAAAATTGGCAGTGTATTGATTTTTGACGAATTTCGATATTGTTTGGTAGCTGATAAAGTGATAATGTTCAGTTATTCAGTATAACTCCAGTTCAGAGAATTTAAAGTCACATGTTTGTTTCTTTGAAAGGCTATATAAATAGAAGGATTTTAAAGGATTATCAAATGCCAGTTTTAAAATACCTTTTTACAGTGTGTAGTCGTTTCGTTTTACTGTCTATAGTCGTTATGTAATATCTTTAACAGTACTAACACTTAAAGATATCCACTGATAATTGATTTATAGGTTTAATAACAAAATCATGACTACTAAGCTACTATCCTCTTTTCTTTTGTCACCTATACTGATCTACCATCATGTTAGAAAATATTTGATATTCATCAGTGCACTTTATGGCTATCTTTTTATATTGACGTCCACTATATTGTCTTGGAGAGTTACCAAATGCTTTATTCTCTTTGTTATGGCTCCATTCTGAAAAACCTATAAATATTAACTAAAGATCACAGGAATATTTTTTCCCATGTCGTGAAAAAAAGCCACATCATTCATCATATATCATATCTGTATGTGCATAGCCAGCCATAGAGAAGGGAGCTTCTATGCAATCACTAGCTAGATGATAAAAGCTTATAACTAGGTACAGGCTGTGATTTGCTCTATTATTTCCCACTTTATCAAAGTATACAAAATTAGAAAGCCTTTGGATACTGATAATAATTTCTTGATTCTTGGTTTTTCTTCATCCTTTATACTCTTACGGAAAAATGTAAAGCAGGGATGTGATAACACAAAAATAAAGTTAGGTTCAAATTTTGATTGTCTAATCAAAATTTTCATTATAGATAATATTAACGATCAACTCCAAATTTTGAACGACCATATAGAAAATCCTAAAAACTACGAGATATTAAAGAACAATTATCGATGTAAAGAAAAAAATTTAGCAGGCGTAAAAAAAAAGAGAGGGACAATTAGCATAATTCCAAAATTTAAAATACAGAATAGTTCGTGTTGTAGTTAAGAGAATGAAATTGTACATGTCACGTCTCTGGTTGGTTCTTTGGACCTACGTTTTGGTGGAAGGTACTTTTCTCACTCTCATAGGTCTAACTTGACCAGCTGAACCTTTTAGTTTAGTGTTTTGACGTTGACCCACGAAAATGTGGTTTTGACTTTTCTTGAACTTTTTTTTTACAGCTTCTTCTAAAATTACCGACTTAATTAACTTTACTTTACTTTACTTTGCTCCTAGCCAGAATTTTATATAAATGTCTCTTTTAGATTCTTGCAATTGTAACTTATATTTAAAGAATATTGGTTTTTTAGAAAATCATCGCCACTCGAGAATCAACCGAAATCAAGTGAAAGGGTGGACATATATATATATATATATATTTCCTATAATTCATGCTTTATGCAAACACTAAATATCATTTAAATTATCCATAGTATTTAATCAAATAAATTTTGGTACATCGAAATATGATGAAACGTAAATTGATCCTAACCTAAGAGAAAATGCACAATCGTTAATTTATGAGATAATAAGTAATTCAGAGTTATCTGAACAACATATACCCATCCGTTAAAAGTAAACGAATCTATGAAACGATAAAAAGGGGGTCAACGAAACATCATCAATTCATGATCATCAAGAAACTCATAACCCCAAACGCGATCAGGCCTGAGATCTTCACCACGGTGAAGCTTTTTGTAACAGCCGCTCCAAACTGCTGGTCAATGGGATACAACTCTCCTGGTGGACCCGTCATGTATATGTAAGTGGACGGAGGCGGTGGACAATAAGACTTCTTCGGCGGTGAAGGAGGTAGTGGTGGTGGAGGACAAGCTTGAGACGGCGGTGGAGGTGATGGCGGTGGAGGTGACGGAGGAGGAATGTTTTGAAGACATGGTGTACATTTTATAGGATCCTCTTCGAGTTTTCTATTGGTTGATGAATCTGAAGCGTTGATGATCATTGGAAACGTGAGAAACACCACTGTCGTCAAGAGCGTGGCGGCGAGAGCCTTTGTACGGCGAGTTTTCTCCGGCATGGTGAGAGTTGTTATATGCCTGGAGAATCGAATAAAGAGAGGTTTGGGAAGATTCTTTGGTTGGACGTAAAAAGAGTTGAAAATTTGGTGAGGTGGTTTGGTAAGAGGGTGCATGGGACTGATATACTAGCTAGTACTTCTTCAAGACTATAAATTTCTGTCTAAATTTTGTTTTTTATTTTATTTCTATTGATAAGATACAAAAATACTTTACAACATGCAAGAATCAAAAGAAGAAGAAGAATATATTCTATAGGGAAAATTGAAATCGGCTCTTAGTTACATGTGAGTTGGAGCTTCAAATAAGGGGTCCCATATGGACCATCTAACATAAAATCGTGTTACTTGAAATATAATTAAATACAACTATAGTGGAATTATTAGCCTTTAATCCACCGTCGTCCACCCAAAAATAAAATATTCACGAATTTATACGCTTAAAAGCTTCCAAATAATTGTTACCAATAATAAGAACGTTTGATGACACAATGATTGATCGTAATCTGAATTAAAAAGCTAAAAGCATAAATGTATATGACTCTGTAGCCTGTAAAATCGTTGCTAAAGCGTGAATTGGTCGCTTTTTCTATCATATGATAATCCTTAATTGTATTGTATTAGATGAGAAAAAAAAAACGTTACGATTTGGTAATAGTAGAGAAATAATAATTAGGAAAAAGACTATACTACAGCGTCTCTATACTGTATTCCATGACGGTTCTTTTGGTAGCAATTGCACATGCAGTGAGAATAAATGAATGAGTTGACTTACGGCCACATACTACGCAACGCAAATTGCTCCAAAGATTTATTATAACAGATATATGTTCTAACAATTACACAAACTTTAATGCTCTTATTTCTGTTAAGAAAATGACAAAGTAGTTGGAAATCTATTCCAAAGCTGGAAAAGGGGATATACATCGACCGACTCAATGGGCTGAAATAAGGACTTTAGCCCAAATCAAAAATTAATTCGGAACAAAGATTAGCCCATATCCAAATTTGTTACTCATATCCTCCTTTTTTTCCTTTTTGATAAAACGTAAAAAGATATTCCAAATGCCATTGTTTTGATATTATTAAAAAAGGTCGTTACAAGCATCAGAAAAAACGAAAACGCAATTACAAATCGATGCTTCTTAACGAACATTGTTCCCCTACAAAAATTATCCAATGCTACTTTATCCAAAACGTGAAAACCATAGCTAGAGCAGAATCTATTTCTTGGACCAGAAGTCACAGAAGTGTTGAGACTTGGAAGCCAGAGTTTTCTATCTGCTTAACAAAAACAGGGTCAGTGATTCCTCATTAGTCACAGTCCGAGTCTCCTAGAGATGCAAATCCAAATATGCGAGATTCAGATTCTTCGATTCTTTCCCACGAAAATCGATATAGTTCAGTAGCTGCTTTGAGAATAGAACTCAAAGCTTGAAAGCGGTAGAGACATCTGTGAATGCCAATCAGGCGTTTGGTTCAAGTCGAAATTCATTTGCATTGATTGGTTCTGGAACAATGGTTCTGATTGGAACTCATAGACCATGTCATCGACCATTGTCTGTAGCTCTTCCAAGCTGTATTGCTTTTCCTGCACGTCAATATTATCAAACCGTTTACTTGTGTGAGAAGAAACAAAACAAGATCAGTGAATTTATGTACAAAAATGAGATTTACCTCTCTTTTAGTCTGAGACATAAGTGAAACCATCTCTTGAACAAAATCGAAGTACCCCTATTGTAGTGAACAAAACACAAACATATCAGCTTTTTGTAATAAACAAAAACAAATTATAAATATTTGAAAACAATCACAATTTGAAGTAACCATGCATACCTCATCTTCTCCAGAATCATAGAGTCCAACGTCGTACGAGCTTCGTTTCCTCTCATCCGACAAAACTAAACACAAGAAAATTGTTTCCAGACAACAATGTCAGTCATCGGACAAGAACCAAAAAACCTCAAAACAAAGTCTGAACAGATCTTTACCTGAATAAGCTTCTTGAATCTGCTGGAATCTTCGTTTAGCTTCTCCAGATCTAAAAGGATCTTTCGTCCACCGGTCAGGATGCCATATCTTAGCAAGCTTGTGATATGCTCGTCGTATCTGCTCCGCCGAAGAATCAACGGCAACACCGAGAATCTCGTAATACGTTTGCCTAATGCCACCTTCCATTGGTTATTACGTAAATAAGCTTAAAGCATTACACTTTACGAAGAGATAATTACTTGTAAGTGTGGTTTGGGGTTTATATAAAACAGGAGTTGTGTTCCAATGGCGGTTATATGGAAGAAAGATTTTTACAAAAGAAGTTCTAGAAGATTTCGGCTTACCAAAAATATCTTGTCTCAAGATTCAAGAACGTTCGGGAACATAGTAAGAAGGCAGATATTATCCACACAATCTTTAGATATTTTTTCATTGGACGGCCGCGATTGAATGGACGGTCGCGTCATGATCTTAACATGACACGTGGTTTTAAATAACTTTATTTGGAAATTGTGAGATTTGTTATGTTTTTTGTAGTTTAATACTTTACTTGTGGAAGCAGACAAGTAATGCTTATTCACATTCAGACTCGGTGAACAAGACATGGATTTTTCTTATGCACATTCAAATCTATCTTTTGGCTAATTATCTAAAAAGTTACGTAAACAAAAAATGTTGGGTTTAGACCATGAACTATTGTTTTTGTTTATAGGGTTGGTTACGAAAATAGTTACTCAAACTGTCAAACATAGCAGTCTAGTAGTTTGATGAAAAATTGGCATCTACACCAAATATTTGCGATGTAGTTATAAAATTCAGACATTTAGTTATTTACGATGACTAAATAAATACATGATAGACTGATAGTATACATGTTAGATTGGACATTAAACAAAAAACCAGCAGAAATTAACTGAACTCTCTTTGTCCCTAAATTTTAATCTAATTTAGTCTCTTTGCATTGTACCAAAAGTAAAATAAAATGAAACGAAAAAGATTAGAATAATATTAAAGTCAAATAATCAAGATTACTGTGATACTTCCCCATTCACTCGCACCTAAAAATTTGGCTTTTTCTTCAATCTTTTTTTTTTGGTTGTGTATAACAACTATTTCGTCAATCAAATTTTGTTTTTTTAGGTCAGATCAAAGAACTGTTAATATGTACCTATTATTTATTATAGTTGGGCTAATGAGCCTTTACAGACGCAGTCTACCTAACTTCAACAAAGAAGACCACTTGAAAAGTGGTATTGTTAGTTGAAACTGACGACAAAACACATTGGTGTTGGTTTGAACATAAAAACTGGAATGAGTATCCTAACCGGAAGCGGAAATGGTCCCAAAAATTTAACCCCCTTTCGAACTCAAAAATTAGATTTATCTTATTGGATCTCAAAACCCTTTATCTAAAAGTTCTAACTAGATCCTGAATCAAAAAATACTCGAATATCCAAAATTTTATCTTAAATCCTAATTTATACCTGTAAGTTCTTTTAACAGGTATTTAGTGCTTCTGAAAATTTATATCCGATCCAACCCAAATTTAATAGAATCTAAACCGAAACCAAGCCAATTTTTTAATTTACTTGGATAATGGACTCTTTTACCGGAGAGACCCGGACCCAACTCAAGTACTTGAATGTCAAGGCCTAGGTCGATATATACAATCATTTGTAAACCAGTACTTCGTTTTTGCTCTAATACTTCTCTTCCTTTTTCACTAGCATATGTCTTCATTTCATTTTTTTATATTAAATGTAATTGAGACCATGGTAGATATCTTCACTACATATATTGTTCAAGTATTTACTATATTTAATACTTGAAAAAGATGCTTCAGTATATTTATTACTTGAATAAGATAGTTCACTCTCTTATACAAGTCATAAACCAGTTAAAAAATGCTTTCATTTTCATACAGTGCAATAGTATTCACTTTTATTGTTTATGTTAAATTGAAACCTTTTCTTTTTGTCTAGCAATTTTGAATTATCACTTCGTGTTTCATGTTTACCCTACGAAACCTCTTCGGTATTATTATTATTTTTTTTTTTACTGTCGAAGACTAAAATGTTTGTCATATGGATGAGACGCATGTGAAATAGGAAAACATGGGAAACTTTGTTTCAGCTTACTTGGCATAGGCACGTATTTGGAGATACCTCAAGATGTTGTTCCATCTCGATCGGTAATGTTTATTTGCTTTGCTGTTCAACGATAATTTTCTATTTTACTAAAGTCACTATTAACTACTTCTGCATCGATTCATGAAAAGGGAGAAAGATGTAGTCGTTATAATTGATAAAAGAAAAGGTCTAAAATATCGGAAACATTAATAAAAATGTATTGGAAAAATTCAAAACTAAGTTTATAATTAGATAACGCAACTATAATCTTTTCGCCACGTTTTTTCTTGTCGGTTCGGCATTGTTTTATTTAATCTATGCAAGAATTCAAGATATCTGTACTGATTCAATATTGTATAATTTCACGTATATTGCCGTTTAGTTTAAATGCATGCATACAAGCTTTCGATGTGGTAGTTATTAAACTTACATCAAAATTCACTAAAAATTAAAGAACAAAATCAAATCGATGTAATCAAATTTATTTATAAAAACAAATTAATAAATTGAATTAGATATTAAAATCAACGTAAATTAAAGGAATGGTGGGAAGACATGAATCACACGTCGAAAACACACCTACCCGAAGGGTTTTGGAGAGTAGACAAAGAGACAAACATAGAGGTGTGAGTTTGGTTTGGTTTTGGGTTTTGGGGGGTTGGTAGTGTTTGAGGTCCATATGCCTCGATCTTCCGCTTCTATTAATTAATTTTCTCTATTAGAAATATTATCTAATTATTCCACTCCATCGAACCATGCACATATATAATGATATGTATAAGCCCATCAAAGTTTTTGAATTCAGTGCAAACACTTGTCAAAGGAGCAGTCCCGATCTGGTTCCATCTTATCTTCGTTGTCTGTTCGACCTTGGCTTTGGCTTTAACATCACATTTAACTTCTTCTTTTTTGTTAATATATCACATATTGCTTAGCTCCACAGAATTATCAAAAAAAAAAAGGGAAAAAGCAAAAAAAAATGCAAACTTTTGACTCCTTAATTAGGGATTAACGACTCTTAATATGCTCATGTGTATATTCAACAAGCATGCTTAGCTACATGGAACCCTCTCACGTCAATATGTATATTAACTGTTCGATATACGTATATACGCATAAGCATATGTATATCACATATTCAATAGGTAAACTATACTGTATTTGATTTGCTCGAACATGAAGACTAAACATTTTTACAGGTGAGTAATAATTTAGTCTCTACATGTAACTATCCTATCAGCTAGATGAAATAGTTCCTCCAACCGAATCATTCAAATTATTTATACAGGAAGGTTTCTATAAATTTTAGGTCCTTTTATGTCATCAATTTCCCATATAGACAATCATTTGTTAATATTGGAAATTCGCATGCCTATAAATAATCTAGGATTTATGCAAAAGAAAAGAAAACCGTATGTATATACGAACGTAAAGACTTAAGCATATATATACCTACAATCAAATAGACAAGGAAAAAAAAAAACCTCAGAAATCAAAAGTTTCGATCGTCTATCTACCCCAATCCCCATCAATAACAAACCGATAAACCATGTACGTTAGTTTATGATGATCATAAGAAGGATGGATGAATGAAATAAACGATAAAGCGCGTATTAGGGTTTTGAGGAGAGATCGAGACCAAGGTCGAACAGACAACGAAACAAAGATGAGAACACATAAGATTGCTCACTTTGTCAAGCCTAGCATCGAATTCAATCACTCTTCATCTCCATCTTCTGATGTCCACCGTATATAACCCATCCCAATATTATTATTCTATTGGTTACCAAAGAAAAAAAGATATTTTTGTGAAGGAGGAACCCTAGCTACTTATAGAAGAAGATGTAAGATAATAGAGGAGGAGAATCCACACAACTAACTCTATGAGTTAATAGAAGGCTTACGACAAAACTTGATGAAACATCTGGAGTAGAGAACGTTGCACGTGTCACCCAATCACTCGAATTACTCTTTGGTTTATTGACTCACGGGTGACTCGTACGTGTGCTTGCCTTCGTGCGTGTGGTATATACACACTTTATATTATACACAACACACACTGTACCGTACCTACCAATGTCTCTCACTATTGTAAAAAGTAAAGATTCGATACCTCCCATGTGCGTAGTTATAACTAGATTTCTTATGTTGACAATTCATATTATACTCTTAAATTCGAAGTCCACTATACGAATTTCCGAAATAACCAAATATGTTCCACCAGAGAATATGGATATCTAGCTTTTTACTGATGTCACAAAACTACTGATGAACATTGTCATTGTTTCGTGAAAGTAATACATTTCGTGTGTGTGTTTTGAAAAATCATATTGTTTTATTTTATTTTGTGTGTGTGGTCGATTATTATTTCCTTTTGAGAAGCAGTGTACCATATTTTACCTTTATTTGGAATGTTACTGTTGTGCCGTTACTGATAGTACAATGATGAACTTCAATAATTCTGAGATGAGTTAATTCATGTGCTTCCGTAATCCTTTTTCTTCGGTATGTTGTCTGTGCTTTTGTTTTATTTACGTATGTGTGTGTTTGTTTTATTAATTTATTCGATAGAATGCGTTAGTATAACGAACATAAATCAGGTTTAGTTAACAAAAAACACAATTTCCTATACAAAAAAGGGATGAAACTGTGCACTGACTAATTTGAACCAAGTAATTATGTAATTCATAGAAATGTTCTAATTAATCAGTGTAAAAACATTACTACTAATTAATCCCATCCGCAAATTCCCACCAAACCTTGTTGTTGAAGACTCCAAGTTTTCCCCACCTACCAATTGCGCAAACTTCCATAACTTTTCCACGTCATCTTGAAACCCAACCTATATTTTTGGTTTTCTTTTTTGTTCTCTTTCTCATTGTACTTTATTGTATTAAATCTAACTAGTTCTTATTTAAATTTTGTTGTACTCAATGAGTTTTAATCTTTTCAACATATGCTATCTATCACATTTATTACAATGGACTGTAAATTTTGATTCAAATTCATGTTAATGGTGTACATCTCCTATTCTCCTGGTAAGTATAACCATTGACAGGTTTAATTATCATCAAAGTTCAATATACAATATTATTGACAATGCGATGTGTATCTTTTCAGTATAAAAGAAAAAAGTGAAAAGGCCATAATCTAAAGCATATTGAAAAGATGATTCAATACATATTATACATTATCCTCTATGTTGAATTCTTGACAAAATTTTATTAGTTTTTTGGGGTTTTTTTTGTTGTTGTCAAAATTAGTTTTTATTTTATTTTCTTTGACTACAATTTATAATTTGGTTCTACTAAAACAAGCTGACTTGGACCTACAAGAATAATGATAATAACTATTGGGCCTTATAGCTAATGGGTCAAAACCAACCCAATAGCAATGTGTATTATACATTCATTTTTATGCTTGGGCCTTAAAATTCCTAATCTCTTACTTTCATTTTGTATGATTCGAACAAGAGAGTAGGTAGAAAACTTAGTAAGACCACTGAATTTGAAAAGCTTTTAGGTCATTCGATAGAGCAAAGAATTAATGTGTTACTTGATCTGACTTCAGAGTTAGATTGAAAATGAAGTTTTGGGTCAAAATATCGACTCTTCGCGTTGGACCGTATGGATTTTTGCATACGATACGAACATAACAACAGCTTTAATTGACTTGAGAATAAATATTGAGTGCCATAGAAGAAAACTATATCACTTGCTTAGAAATTTGTCCCATTTACATTATCATTTTCCATTTATAATAAATGATACTATGTGTGTGCAACACGCATTTTATTTATTTCGTAACTAGATAGTCTTTTCTAATCAATAAATTTAATAAAATGTCAACATTTGGGATTATATGGATTATACAGGATTAGGCGTTGGGCCTATAGCTACGTACTGTTTTGTCAATCGATGTATTTCCCAAAAAATGACTTTTTTCCCTCCATCCTCGTTTGGTCAATTCCAATTTCAATTCTGTTTGTTCTATTTTTCTTGCCGTTTCTATTCCATACAAATAAAAGCTTTAAGCCCAATATTCAATTTCACAAGTCATTATGCTGGTTACAATTTTTGTATTTTTCCTTTTCTTAAAGATCCTTAAATAAAGTTTAAATTTTATGATAACTTTATGAGAAATTTATGTAATGTATAAACGTACGCATTCATACAATAAAAGCATGCACCGGGTGAAATTTGGTGTGAATTTATAATTATCCCATTCTTTACATTCACGTCTGTTAAAATGCGTGACACGATCCAATCCCCCATACCATTTTGTTCCCATCCTTATTTTTATTATATACTTTTTTTTGTATTGAGATTTTTTTTTTTTTTAAAAGTGTCAACATTGATTTTGCATTTTT
>Ga0041059_1001264_pt1 | contig 20211 bp, 33 predicted proteins | sample AraColnosormetaG_FD_56232 | JGI IMG/M metagenome (GOLD analysis project Ga0041059, IMG submission 56232) | Arabidopsis roots microbial communities from North Carolina, USA - Col MF nosort | ecosystem: Host-associated > Plants > Roots > Unclassified | place: USA: North Carolina | collected... | reverse complement strand
CCATCTTGGACTTGATACTGCTCGTCATCAACAAGGAAGTGCACATGCTTCTGCTGGCTAAGAAGAATTTTGTCCAGCTTGTCATTCAGCGCTTTGATCTCTTTCTTGTGTTTGTCATCCGAGTCAGTTGGTCCTTTGGTGGTCCTATCGCAGTCCTCGTTGTAATTTCCATCTGACTGAGCTAGGTTCTCAACCAGTTCCCAGCCTTCTTCAACATCTTTGTTCTGGAAATTCCCATTGCTGGCGGTATCTAGAAGAACTTTGCCAAAAAGGCCTTCTTGCAATCGTCCCAAGTGGTGATTGAGTCATGGGGCAGATTCTTTTCCCAAATGTGTGCTTTGTCGCCTAAGGAGAATGGAAACAACCGGAGCTTGAATGCCTCTTCACTGACACCATTGATTTTTGTTAGGTTGCAGAGTCTATCAAATTCATCCAAGTGATCGAGTGGATCCTCCATTGGCAGACCCATTGGCATACCATGGAATTTGTTCCCCTATATCATCGAGATGAGACCACTCTAAATCTCGAAGTTGTTGTTTTGGATAGCAGGGCCATTCTCTTGATTTTGTTCGTCAGCCATTTCGAGTGGTTGCTGGGGTACAAGGTTGACTGTGTTTCTCCTTTCTCTGATTTCGCGAGCTATGTAGTTGATGTTATCGTTAAAAAGGAGGTTTTGGTTGCCGGTTGATCGAGTTTGCATACAGTAGAGGTGTACTTAGATCAAGAAGACAACAAGAAAACACATAGTTAGTAACTGAAATGAAAATTAAAAAAAAAATTGATCTAAGCAAGTCTGAAATCTTAAATGTAACAAACAAACACCCAATTGGCAACAGCGCCAAATTGATAATAGGGTTTTTAGTCAATTATCCTAAAACACCAATCATTGTATTTTAGGTTGTCAATCCAAATGGGTGTGATGCTAGCGATCAAGATGCAATCAGAGTTCACAGAGTCAAGCCAAGCAATAACAGGTTTTGAGGTTTCTAGCGGTCCTAGGTGAACATGCAGGAAACAGAAATTCAAGCAGAATAATTAAAACACTCGACCAACACAGCTTGTTACCAAGCACTAGGTGTGGTCGAGTGAGAGGTCGAGTAAACAGCAGAGACAGTGACAAAGATATTCGACTGCACAGTCTGTTACCAGACAACTGGGTGTGGTCGAGTATTAGAGTGATAACAGGAGAGAAATGCAAAAATTAAGCAACAGGTAACAAGATGCAGTAGACAATAACATAGTAAACAAAGAAATCAATTAGATGAGGAATTCTCAAGGATGGGATAATTGAGTAGTTTCGTTTTCTCAGTTTATAGGTGATTGACATGCTCAATAAATTATCCCGAGAAAATAAGTTCGATAACCAAATCTAAGTGCCACCGCAAAATAGACCCTCAAGTTAAACCACAATCACCATTGACAAGAGCTAACTTAACATGCATTAAGAATCAACAAGTTAAAGCCAAAACGCTCCATGTAACCAATACCTTGGTACAGAGCCACGAATCTCTGGAATTAGTGGTTCAGACATTTCATCTAACACCTTTTGGGTGCGGAAATGTCTGGGCTCAAATTTCAGTTGATTAGAAAGCAATAGGCATTAAGAACAACTAATCCATAAGGGATCTATAAATCAAACTCAACCACCTAGTATACTGAGGATTCTAACTACTCTAACACATCCTAAGAAACCTAGTCACTACTCACACATCATTGTAGAAAGCATAAACGATGATAAGAATGAAAACATGATAGCAACAGAGTAATAGCGAAATGATAATAGGAAGAACAACTTACTGAATGAAAAGCAAATACTGAATAGACTAAGAGAAGTCGTGATTACAAAATGTCAAGAACACACAGTGTATGCGGAAAGAAACCTTTTTCCAAAAAATGTAAAGTAGAAGCTACTTATAGCGAAATATTCCCAAACACTAATGCTCAAAACGACACAGTATTGGGACGGATTTAAGAACGGCACTCGACCCAGTTGGTCGAGTGATTGGTTGGAGTCTTCTTCTCTTCCTTGTGCTTGATTGTTTAGTTGAGTGCATAATGGAGAAGACTCTGAAGCTGGCAGTCGAGTATGATGTCGAGTGGTGGAAGATGGTGGTACTCGACTTTGTGGTAGAGTGATTGGTCGAGTGTGCGATGATGAAGGGACTCGACCATGTAATCGAGTGGGAGATCGAGTGAAGGTGATGGTGGTACTAGACCAGGGGGTCGAGTGGTGATGTGATATGATGGGTTCATCTACTCGACCAAGGGGTCGAGTGGTGGTGAGAAGTGGTGATGCCATCTACTCGACAAGGGGGTCGTGTGGTGATCCAGAGTGTTGCGGTCGAGTGATGTGCTACGGAGGCGGTGACCGAGTACTTCAGAAAGTCCAGCATGGCAGTACTCGGCATCGGGGTCGAGTATATTTATAAGATCAAGTCCACTTCTTCCAATTAGCTCGTCAACAGCTCCAAATCACATGAAAACAACACATATATTCAACATGCATGCAAAACTATCCTAAACATGTAAAGTGATGACAAATGATGAGAAATGGTATAAAACAATGGTGATATGATGCTAAAGTGATGACAAATGAATGCTCAAAACATGTAAAATGCACACTTATCAATGTGTATTAATATTTTATAAGTATATAAATATATTATTATTATTAAAGTATGAAGAAAAAGAACTAGAATCTTGGAAACAAAATAAAAATGAATATTTTAATATGCGTTGCGTGATTCGTGAAATGCATATTTGTGTGGTAATAATAAATTATTTGTATGAGGAAATATTGTGCGATAGAAAGTCCTACAAGGAGAAATCCTTGTAGTTGTGTGATGGTCTATAGACGTGGATAGATCAGGATGGCTGACGAGCCAGCGAGTGTGAAGTGCATGAAAGAAGTGCAAGAGCCACGAGGGATCCGGTTGCACGGAAGAAGTGCTAACGCACGAGGTATCCTTTATGTACGAGTAGACGATGTGTGTTATACGTTCGTATCCTGTCTGCCATTGTGGTAGTGGTTATGGGACGTAGTCTCATTTATTTGATGTGTCGTGTTTATGACACGTTATTGATTGCTTGTCTTAGGTTTATACTTTGTGATGCTAGGTATGTTTCTATATGGAAAATTCGTGAGTCCTAAGACTTATCTTAGATTGCTCATCCCTCTTTTTGTCTCGCAGATAATGGTGAGGAGTAGTTGTTGGAGTTTGTTAGTTGGTGTTGAATTTGAGAGTATCAATTTCATTATTCTATTATTTGGATGTTTTAGAATATTTATTCAGTTTAGGGATTGAAAGACGTTTAAGTTGAATTTATAGAAAGATGTTAGTTATTTTCGTTTAAGAATAAATTACTTAAAATATAAGATATCTCGTGACATGTCTTGTTATCGAAGTAAAACCGCATGTTACAATTTTGGTATCAGAGCTCTAGGTTATGTCAAACCGGTGTTGTCCTGGTAGGCAGTCCTGATTTACTTTATTTCATGTGTTCAGATGCCGCCAAAATGTGGGAGAGGAGCAAGAGATACTAGACAGCCAAGAGAGAGGACTGTGAACCCATCGATCTCTGATGAGAGTGTACATGATGAAAATTTAGAGGTTGTGGCCCCAACCAGACAACCACCAGTGAATGTCCCTACGGCCAATGAGATGGCTATGTTTGAGGAATTCTGTAGGTTCCAGGAATTCATGAGGAGGGAGCCAGCTATGAGAGGAGAACCAGAGGTGAATGCTCCACAGCGTGAACCGGATATGGTAGTTCCGCCTCACTATCCACCTCCGCCTCCGCCGCATCCTATGCAGGCTCATGTCCAAGGGACGACGTACTTGGATGCCATCAAGTATTTAAAAGACGTGGGCATGGAGTTCTTCGGTGGTAAGTCTGACCCTATTGCTGCGGATAACTGGAGGAAGAAATGGGAAAGAAATCTGGATTATGTTAGGTGTCCGTAAGCGTACCACAAGAAGTTAGCAATTCAGTCCTTGAAGGATGAAGCTCAGGTATGGTGGGATAAGATTGTAGGCCAGACGCGTGAACAATATGAGTAGACTTGGGAGGATTTCAATGCAAAATTTTCAAGGAAGTATTTTCCTAGGGAGGCAATGTACTGGATGGAGCACGAGTTCTCAAACCTTTGTCAGGGAAATATGACCGTTAAGGAGTATGAGGTAGAGTTTGACCGATTGAGAAGGTTTTCAAGCTGAACGTTGGATGAGAAAGAGCTTGTTCGCATGTTTATTAGGGGAATGAGGATTGAACTCTAGAATCGTTGTGCGATGAACTATTACCCAAACATGGTTGAAAAAGCGGCTAATTTGGAGGTTGGGTTAGAAAAAGAGATGAGTCAGAACATGGCAGCCCAGGCAAAAGCTACAAAAGGACCGAACTCGAACAAGTGAACATGGGATACAACAAATGTGAGAACTCCACCGACATGTTTTGGGTGCAATCACGTAAGGCATCTTCATAGAGATTGCCCTCGAGGTGTAACCAATAGGAGTTGTTATGAGTGCGGTCGACAACAGCATGTTTCAAGATATTGCCCTCGCAAGATTGGGCGACAACAAGCTGAGAATCGCCCTAGAGAGAATTTTCCACCCCCTCTAAAGCGCTAAAACGTTGGACCGCGTGTGATGATGGCTGGAGAGCATGAGGATGAGACAGACCCGATCGTAGGTACGTAAATGTTATTTTGATCTAGAATTATTTTGCCTTTTGATTAGTAAGTTATAAAATTTATTGCGTGTGAATTGTTTTGCTTAGTAATAAAATAACCGTGTAGGATTTGTTTTAGTGGGAGGCTGGAATGCTTACACACTATTTGATAGTGGTGTTATCCTCATTTGTGTAAAGCCAGGAGTGGTTAAGTGTTGGGCTTTTTAAGGAGAATTTGTTCCGAAAGCTACGAAGATTGGTACTCTTGGTAAAGAAAAAGTATAGACTATTGGGGTTCATCGAGATATACCTATCGTGATAAATGGAGAAGTGTTGCTTGGTAATCTAGCAGAAGCAGAGGTTAGTCATTATGACGTGATCCTTGGAATGAAATGGTTAAAAAAGCACCTAGTTAATTTGGACTACCATCGGGCTCGTGTTAATTTTGAAAGGCCTGAGGGGAAGTTAGTGTTTCAAGGTGTAAAAAGGGGTGAAGGGTTCTCAATCATATCGATGATGAAAGTAGAGGAGTTGATAGAAAAAGGGAATGACGCTTTCCTTGCGACTATTTCTGTAGCACGGGAGGACATGGATATAGGAGTAAGTGAAATTCCTATAGTGGCTGAATATGTAGATGTTTTTGAGTTCTTAAAGGGACCGCCACCGAGTAGAGGAGATGCTTTCACAATCGAATTGGAAGCAGGGACGACACCTGTATCTCAAGCACCTTACCGATTGGCGCCTGTAGAAATGGCAGAATTGAAGAGCTAGTTGGAGGATCTTACAGATAAAGGATTTATTTGACCGAGTAGTTCACCGTGGGGAGCATTTGTGCTATTTGTAAAAAAGAAAGATGGTAGTTTTAGAATTTGCATTGATTACCGAGGGTTGAACAAGATGACCATTAAGAATAAGTATCAGCTGCCACGAATTGATGAGTTATTGGACCAGCTGCAAGGAGCATCTTGATACCATCAGATTTCGATTATCGAGGATGATATTCGCAAGACTGCTTTTCGGACTAGGTATGGACACTACGAGTTTTTAGTAATGTCGTTTGGGTTAACCAATGTGCTAGCTGCTTTTATGAAGATGATGAATAATATCTATCGTGAGTATTTGGATAAGTGTGTGATAGTATTCATCGATGAATTTTGATCTACTCTAAACGCCATGAGGAACACGAGAAACACCTTTGAGTTGTATTGGATAAGCTGCGAGAACAACAATTGTATGGAAAGTTAAGTAAGTGCAGTTTTTGGTAGAGGAAGATTGGATTCTAGTAGATCAGGAAACGATAGTCTTCATAACTAGTTGGCCAACACCTAAGAGCGCTACTGAGGTCCGTAGTTTTTTGGGATTGTTAGGTTACTATCGAAAGTTCATAGAGGGATTTGCTAGCATAGCTAAGCCAATGACTCGACTCACTGGGAAGGATGTGAAGTTCAAATGGACTGAAGTGTGTGGGAACAGCTTTCAAAAGTTAAAGGGGTATTTGACAGAAATACGAATACTCGTAGTACCAAAGACATGGGTACCTTATGTGGTGTATATAGACGCATCGGGAATTGAATTAGGGTGTGTGTTGATGCAAGGTGAGAGGGTTATCGCTTCTGCGTCGAGACAGCTGAGACGACACGAGGTTAATTATCCTACTAATGATTTAGAGTTAGCAGCTGTAGTCTTTGCTTTAAAGATTTTGCGAGCATACCTCGATGAGAAGAAGGTTCAATTATTTACAGACCATAAAAGTCTGAGGTATATCTTCACTCAATCAGACCTTAATCTCAGGTAGAGGAGATGGATGGAATTGTTAGCAAATTATGACTTGGATATTGCCTACCGTCCAGGAAAGGCTAATCAGTTTGATGATACCTTGAGTAGGCGTAGAAGTGATGTCTCTAGTGAGAAAGAGATACGAGATCTAGAAGACACATATTTTCTCTGATTATTTGTGCGACCTCAGCTTAAGAAGACGTTGTTGGATTAGAAGATGTGAATCAGGCAGACTTATTGTGGAGAATCCAGGAAGCACAAAAATTTGATGCCGATTTGAAAAAGGCGATGGAAAACAAAGTTGAGGGATTCCACACTGTGGAGAATGGTATGTTCATGTATAAAAGCCGAGTTCGGGTGCCAGGTGATAAGGGTCTAAGGGATGCGATCTTGGCAACGGCTCATAGTTCGCGGTTCTTAGTTCACCCTAGGACGACTAGTATGTACCACGATCTAAAGCGGTATTACAATTGGAATAATATGAAACGTGATGTGGCTGCTTGGGTATCGAAGTGTCAGACTTGTCAGTAAGTAAAAATAGAGAATAAGGTTCTGAGTGGTTTACTCTAGAATTTACCTCTACAAGAGTGGAAATGGGATATGATAACAATGAATTTTATTACAGGGCTTCCAACGACTACTGGCGGCAAGAATGCTATTTGGGTGATCGTGGACCGACTCACCAACACAGCTCAGTTCTTGGCCATTAAGAAAACAGACAGTGCAAATATCTTAGCCCAGTTGTACCTAGACAAGATTGTTTAAAAGCATCAGGTGCCAGTAAGCATTGTGTCATTGAGATCTAAAATTTACATCTATATTCTGGCAGGCTTTCCTAAAGGCTTTGGGAAGAAAGGTACGTCTCAGTACTGCATACCATCCTCAGACAAACAGACATGTTGAGGGCTTGTGTACTATACTGGGAAGAAAATTGGCTAAAGTACCTACCATTGGTGGAATTTGCGTACAACAACAGTTATCCCTCCGGTATATGAATGCCACCATATGAGGCTCTATATGGTAGGCCATGTCGTACCCCACTCTATTGGACTGAAGTTAGGGAGCGTAAAAAGCTAGAGCCAGAAATGGTCAAAGAGACTATAAAGCATGTGGATTTGTTTCGAGATAGGCTAAAGGAAGCCCATGACAGACATAAGAGTTATGCCGACAAGCGTAGGAAGGATTTGGAAGTTGTAGTTTACTTGAAAATGAGGATATTTAGTGGAGCATATAAAACAAGAAAGTTGAGAAAGCTTAAGCCAATATATATGGGGTCCTATGTCATTACATAGCGGATTGGGGCTGTAGCTTATCATTTGGCATTACCCCTAGAGCTATCAAGCTTCCATGATGTTACATAGCGGATTGCCAAACCCACATGCTGATTTAAATTGGAACTTGACTACTTTAAGTAGACCCGTGGAAATTTTGGACCGTCAAGAAACAGAAGATCAAGGGAAGATCATAAAGTAAATGAAAGTATGTTGGGAAAGAGACGGGATTCGAGATGAGACTTGGGAATAAAAAAAACAGATGAAGGTGGACTACCCAGATCTTTTGAAGGACAAAAGTGAAGAACAAGGTGACAAATCAAATTTGGAGACGAATTCCATTGTAGTTAGGAAGAATTGTAACGATCCAAATTTTTGGATTAAACCTGAACCAAACCCTATGATTCCCACGAGTGTATAAAAGAAAGACACAAGCCTCAAAACAAGCCTCAAAAATGGTTGGCCATCAAGTTACACCGTAAGCCTCGCATCCTGGTTTTGAGTCTCAATTTCTCATAGGTTTGATCGAGTCCTAACTCGAACCTCGTTTGTGGCCTGTTATAACACCACCCAAGTCACCGAAGACTTTCGTCGTGGTGAGTTTGTGCGGCCTTATGATTGTCACTGGAACGATAAAACCATCACTTAATCTTGATTCCAATCTCTGTTTTTGTTATGGATTGTTGTATCAATCTAATTAGTGAAAGCTGGAATCATCACAGATATTGGTATAGAAATGTGGTTAGTGTAATCCGGGAAATCAAGTGTGATAACCGGAACACTCCACTATAAATAGAATCTTTGACTGTGATCAATACTCAAGAGAAATAACAGAAAGTTTGTTAGATTCTATGTTTGTTATTCGATCTTCTCTTCATCTAACATGGTATCAGAGCGTTGACCTCCAAAGCTCGACTGATTCTCTGATCATCGAGTTTTTCTTTCATAGAGCTCTTAGATTCTTCCGTTTCATCATCAAAAATCCGATTGAATCATCTCAAAACCAGCTGTGAAAACTTTAGATCTTGCGATGGTTTCCGTTAAACGATTATGACGTCGTCCAAGAAGATCGAGCAAAGAATCAGATTAGAAGATTCAAAATAGAACTTCATCTTCACCGATTGCACCAATTTCTTCCCCGATTCCACCAATTCCACCAATTCCACCAATTTATTTTCCATTTCAATAGAATTTCACAAACAAGACCGACGATTCCTGAATTCAATTTCAACGATTCTCATTAGACTCCATATGCGTTATCGAATGGCGATAATCCAGGAAAAACAATTGTTTCCGAGGTACTTAATGGCTCAAACTTCTCTTCTTGGAAAATTGCGATGTTTGTTGCCTTAGATGCTAAGAACAAGTTTGATTTTGTTGACGGAACCTTAAGAAGACCTTCTAAATCTGATCCTAGCTTTAGAGTTTGGTCACGATGCAATAGTATGGTCAAGTTTTGGTTATTGAATTCTGTTACTAAGGAGATTTACAAGAGTATTCTGCGTTTTAATGATGGTGCTGAAACTTGGAAAGATTTGACCTCAAGATTTCATATCACCTATCTTCCAAGTTCTTACCAATTGACACAACAAATTTGGAACTTACAACAAGGATCAACAGTCTTTCTGAGTATTATATTGCCTTGAAGACTTTATGGGATGATTTGGATGAAGCTATGATGCTTGTTTTATTTCGCCTCAGGCTTTTACCTAAAAGACCACACGACTACTGCAAGTGCACAGTATATCGGAGTAGTATTTGAGGATCTAATCCACAGGGAGTGTAGCTACAAGGAAGAATTCAAGTTAGGTAACCTGGATCAAGACAAACGAAAGAGTGGAGGTTGTTGTATGCAGTGAGAATAAGTAAAGAATGCAGAGAAAGTAAGAAAAAAGCGATAAAACGAAACTAAAGAAAAGGCAATGAAAGTAGAAGGCGATAAAAAGAGCGGTGTAAAACAAGTAAAACGAAATGCTAGGTCATTGGGCGTTTTCTCCAGGCATCATGGTTCAATGTAAGGGTATAGATTTCAATTAAGGTGATAACATGGTTAGGTTTGTTTACTTCCAAATTCTTGGACATACGAAATTCTATCAAGACCAGCTAACCCTAACGGCTAGTAGGTGAAAGCCGATTATTCTCACTAATATTTTGCGTACTCAGTTTCCCTAACGGCAAGTAGGTGCGAATATGGTTTCAAAATACAAGATCAAAGTATTAAGTTCATATTCGATTCTAGTCCGTAAGTCCCTATCACTCAGCGGGCGTGCAACGGTTAAAGTTTCTTAGATAACCGTTGAGCTAGTTAAGGCAAATATACAAGATTCTACGAAGTATAAAATACCTAAGCTCATGTACTACGTGGCGTTCCGGACATACATGCATTACGATTAAACTCAACTAAAAAGAATAGTGTAAACGATCAAACAAAACCATATAAACCACCAACGTAAATCAGTTCTAAAGTCCCCATGAACGCCCTTCGAAACCCCCCTAAAACTTAACTAGAGATCTACTCACACATATTCAAAGAACACAACATCATATGAATAAGAAATTGCATAAAAAAGAGTGAGTATAGAAAAGGGTTTAGAGATCTTCTTTGGAAATCCAAAGCTTGATAAATCTTCTTCCATTTTCAAGTAGAGAATAGAAATTGAACAGAAAAGAGAGAACTAATGAAGAACAAGAGAGGGGCGACTTTTAGGCAGTGGGAGGCGCAGGAGGCAGCCTGATTTTGTTGGTGGTTCTAGGGTTTCCCCTAGACTTCATATGGTCAAAGGGTAGAAACATTTTTCCGTTGATTAGTAAATGATGGGCCAAGTTCTTGGGCTTCGTAGGGATGCTGGAAGTCGGCCGCAAGAGGAAGGGAAGGAGTGGTTGTGCGCCCTAGTGGTTGGTGTAAATTCGAGGGGACCCCCGGGTCCAAGTCACCATAGCCGGCGTTTTTAAATTGATCATTTTCAAAACCGCGAATTTAGGACATGTCTTCACTCTTTGGACCATAACTTCTAAACGGCTTCATGGATTGCTTCGATTCGACCTTTAGGTTAAGCTTGACTCTTCTAGATTTCTAATGACACCAAGATACTCTCATGCCAATATCGGAAAGACCTTGTCCGGATGTCAAACATCTGAGGCACAGAAACTGTCTTGAAACGGATTTTGGTCGACTTCTTCTCCTTTTTGCATGAAAACTCATAAATCTTCCTTGAAGCTCAAATACTCGAAATATGTCATGAAGTGTCCTTTAACTTTTGATATCTCCATGGAAAACCTAATAAAAATATAGTAAAAGTGGGCAAAAATACGATGTTATCACGCTACTTGTGTTAAAACTTGTCCGAACTATGAATGCTGCAAAGATTGTGCAAAGATTGTGAAGTTTCTTGCAGGCTTGAATGAATCATACTCAACGATTCACAGTCAAATCTTTATGAAGAAAACAATTCCAGACCTTGTAGAGATTTATAATCTTCTTGATGAAGATCACATCCAACGCAACATTATTACAGTTTCAAGTAAAGCTAAAATGGAGTTCCTTGGATGAGCTTTCGAAGCTTGGAATGAGGTTCACGATGATAGTGGCTTGGCACAAACCTACGCCTCATGAGAAGCTTCAACCCTTCCCATGTCTCAATAGGATATGCTCCATTACGCCGCCTTGTAGTGACGATCTAATCCCACCAACTAAGAGCATAGTCGTAAAATTTGGTTGCAGCGACCTTCACGCGGTTAAGGTCAGTGTTGTTTTGACAATTGAATACAAGTTCCATTTTCTTTTCCCAATCCAAATAGGCATCCGGATCATTCTACCCATGGAAAGGTGGAACCTTCATCTTATAGCCTTGGAACAAGCTCCAAGAAAACTCGGAAAAGGAGAAATCATAAGTGAAAGTTTGAACAAAATGCAAAAACGAAATAGATTAAGAGTAATTAAGTTTGAAGATTCAAGAACACAAAGAAAAACTAAGAGATAAAAGCTAGATCCCTTGGACAAATCCCAAAGTGATCTATTTATACTAAAATATTGAAAACCCTATATTGACTAGAAGATAAGAGACTTGAGGCGGTTTGGAGGAGTGCTCGATCTTGGGGATCGAGTAAAGAGGGTGCTGCAAAGTCTGCGCCTCTGCCTCCATTCTCTGAGTGATCAATTGGTCGAGTAGTTGCTTCTTCCTCTCCTATTATTATGCTCAGATGTCTGGTTGAGTAGGGAATGAGGAGGATCAGAAGACGCTTTGAATGATCAACAAGTCTTGTAGAGTGGGTTGCCCTTGATCGAGTAAACTGGTCGAGTAGAGTCTGCTGCCTTCTCTGTAACTGCCTGGATCGAGTAAACTGGTCGAGTAGATCTGCTGCCTCCTCTATAGCTGCCTGGATCGAGTAAACTGGTCGAGTAGAATCTAATGCCTCCTCTGTAGCTGTCTGGATCGAGTAAACTGGTCGAGCAGAATGCTCTGCTGCTGCTGGTTTGATAGAGTAGAGGGTCGAGTAGATTCCTTGTAAGCTCCTTCTGCACCTTAAAACACACCAAAACATGCAATATGTATGCAAGATGATCCTAAATGCCTAAGTGTGCAAAATAAGCTAAATGTGATGCAAAATAATATGAAAAAATGAGTGATCACTAAGGTAAATGATGATAAACACATGCCTAAAATGAGTAAAATACAGTGTTATCAGCTACAAGCTGCTCCATTGGTTCAAGTTCCAAGTCTTGTCCGGCGATGGTCATATCATGCCCTCCCTCTTGAAAAAGATTTGCCCCCAAATCTGTTTCATCTACAAGAAAAGGAGATAAATGAGAAACATTTAAGCTCCAACTTATATTATACTTACCTCGAACATCAATTTGATAAGAGTTATCATTGATCCTTTTTGTAATGGTGAACGGCCCGTCGATTCTCGGCATCAATTTGCTACGTCTTTCGGCTGGGAATCGTTCCTTCCTTAAGTGAATCCACACTTGGTCGCCTTCTTCAAAGACCATGTGTCGCCGGCCCTTGTTCGCTTGTTCCACATACTTCTTTGTTTTCTCCTCAATATTTTTCCTATCTTTCTCATGGATTTGCTGCACCGTTTCGGCTTTCGTTTTCCCATCTAAACTTGTTCTTACACTCAAAGGTAGAGGCATTAAATCGAAAGGATAGGCGCTAATACTTTTACCAAATTGGACTTCTCTACCATAACACTATTAAAATGCTAAACCAAAATTTCACTAAGCGGAAAACGAATTTTTGTCATAGGCGCTAATACTTTTACCACAATAACACTATTACCGCCGCTGTTACGTTTCTTAATATATTTTGGAGACCAAAAAAAAAATTACTTGAACAAAAATAAAAAAACCTATTCTCTCCTTCTATCTCAGCCAAACAACTTGCTTTTCCTCTGTTAAAGCCAACCGCCTCTCTTCCTACTTCTCTTTCTCAGATCTCTCTCTTTCTCCGATCTTAGATCCATCATTCTAGAAATAATCGAAGTTGTGACGAACGAGATCGAAATTGATCGAGTCACAATCTGAATATCTCCGTTCGCTAATTAATTACATGGAATCAAGAGATTCAGATCCAAAAAGTGCTCGTCATCATCTGCGCTTTTGCAGTGAAAAGACATGAATTCTCCTTGAAACCAACGATGAAGACGGTGAACCTCTTGGTTAAATATCGCCAAATATATTACTTCGAGAAGCAGAGATTCTATGACTCTTCTTCTTCTTTGCCTTCATACTCCTTGCAAAATGGTAAGCTATCTCAATTGGTAATTTTAGGGTTTTTAGTTTTCTTTAATTGGAAGCTTAAAAAACCAAAGGCCACTCTTAATTACGAGAAATTGTCTTATGAGCAGGGAATGTGTTTCCGTCGACTAATGAAGGATTTTAACCTCGCTCGCCCCCCAGCTCGATTCAATTTCTCGTTGGCCCCCGTTATAAGAAGAATTTGTTTTCTTTTTAAATTTACTTCAGAAAAATGGTAAAAGACCAAAACAATGTGGGCTTTTCGCGTAATTACATACCCAACCATAGTTTGGATCTAGATCCACTTATATAGGGTCGGGCTCCAATTTTTCCTTTCATTCCCCAATTCTCAACCCTAATAACTCATTTTTTTCTTTCAACTATCTCAAAGAAGAACGTCGATTCTGTCGGAGAACCTCCGTCGTTGTCATCTGAAATCGTTTCTTCTCTCGTTTTCGCCAGCAAACTTCCTTGTCTTCCCTCTTCTCTCCGGATCAAAATCCACATTCTTCTAATTCTCTTTGAAATCCATTCCAAATCGACGTTCATCTCTTTGTAAGGTATAGATTCTCTATTCTCAGTCATTTGTTTGTTTGATTCATATATGCAATGGATTGTGTTCGGTTTTGTGTTGTGAAACGGATGGATTGTGTTCGGTTTTGTGTTGTGAAACGGATGGATTGTGTTCGGTTTTGTGTTGTGAAATGGATGATTCGGTTTTGGATTTGTTGTACTTTTTGGTTATGAATTTCAATCTGGAATGTGTCTTTATTTTATGGTGTGTCTTTGATATTTGGATTTCTTTCTTTAGAAAGATGTAAGACTTGATTCATCGGATTTGAAATGCGTGGAATTAAAGGATGTGTGTTTATTTCTTACAATTATGTAGATAGATAATAACAAGATCATGTGAGTTTGTATTTGGGTGTGAGTGGATTGTGAGTTTGTATTCGGATGTGTCTTTATCTGAATTATTTCTTTGATAATTTGAGATTTTTTATAAATGTTTGATATTGAATCTGTAATTTTTGTTGTAGGTACTTATTAAATGGCTATTACCAGAGGAGGAGGATCTAGTTCTAGAAGTGAAAGGGCTGCCAAAACACAAAATTAGTCTGATCCAAACCATTTAGTGTTTGCAGCTGATGTGGATAGTGACGATGAACATGAAGGGGACTGATCGGCGAATGATCCTGTGTCTGATAATGAGGTAAGTAATAGACGTGGATGTTTGATTTTGTTTTAGTACAGTAGAGTACCAATACGTACAACTATGTTCTGGGACTAAATTTTTTGTATTAATATTGTAGGAAATAGAGATGGATTCTGATGAGGATTCCATGCCTCTTCAGCCTGAGAGATTCTTCTTTACTCCTAAAGAGTATGTAAAGACTATGAAGACTTATACAAGGTGTAACATTGCTTTCACGCTGGCTGTCATAGGGCAGAAGCTCAACGACAGAGAAAAGAGCTGGTTTATAAAGAACCGGCAGTTCAAGCATATATGGCACATGGTTAGGTCGGATAAAAATAAGGTGCAGGGTATTGTAGATGTCGGATTCACACTCAAGTATTTATTTGTTTAGTGGGAAGGATTACTCTTGAGGACAAATACACTAGAAAGTAAATAGATGATTATAGAGAAAACTATGAGTATTGTAAAAAAAAATGTATAGCTAATTTGCACCAAAAAATGCGTGTGTCTTTACATGGTCTTTGACCCACAATATATATCCAAAGAATTCATTTAATTCTTATTTAATTTCAATCATTCTATTAGAAACGCATCCGTTTCTAATCTTCGAATTAATTATTTGAACGTACGAATTTGAATCCACTTCGGGCCTTCTTGACTTCACCTTTCGGCCCACTCGGCCTCTCCGATCCGGGTATCCTTGACTTCGACTCCTCCCTCACTTCGTAGGCCAGCATCTCATCCATACCCTCACCTCGAGGATGCTTGTGGGCTTTCTCTCTCATGGGCTTCTTTTACCTACGTAGCAATCTTTGGCCGGATCCGAGCCCATGATGCGGGATCTGACACCAACAATTAGCCCCCCAAGTCTTTCGAAGTGTTACCCCAGTTCGGAAGGCTTTAATGCTATAAGGGCAAAGATTGCGCCAAATGATACTTTTGATTTCCCGCCCAAATTACGCGATTGCATTGATCTCGAAATTTTCCATAATTACTGATGTGACACCTGTCGCAATTATGACTGTATATTATTTATTTACTATTAAAGCGGGAAAACTCTTCCACTTCCCCCACGACTCCCAAGGCGGTTCCGTCATCATCACTGGCTCGCTTGTCATTTTATTTTTTATGCTTCTCTCTCAAAGCAAAGTTCTTTTCTTCCCTGAACCTTCAATCTTCCTACTCTCTACACAATGAATTCCAAAATTGAAAGACCTGAATCCCCCTCTTTTGACGACGCCGGCTCTAGTAATGACCTCTGCATCCGGCCGAATGACATCGCCGGTCCCCACTATCAATCCACATGCACTCTCCAATCTCTTAATCGATTGGGAGAGCTCTAACGGATTCCAGCCGAAGTAATGAGGGATTTCCAGATGTCGGAGCCTACCGAATCACCGGAGGAGCACCGACCTGGGTTCTTTTGCGTGTACGAGATTTACTTCAAAGGGTGTGGCTTGACTTTTCCTCTCCCCGAAGCCCTCGTGCGTTACCTATCGGCCCTCGAAATCGCCTTACCCCAGCTAACCCCCAACCTCCTCCGGACTATTCTAGGAATTATCATTATTGCGGCTGAGGCCGGATACGTCATCGGGGTTCCCAAACTGAACGAACTTCTCAGTGTGAGGAGTGCTTCGAAGAAAGTCGGGTACTTCTCGACTTATCTGAACGCCAATAGAAATCTCATCTCGCACCTTCCGAATAAAGACGAGAATTGGCATCACCCGTGGTTCCTAGTTAAAAAGAGCCCTGCCTCGATCGGGAACCTCGCGGACTTGCTCCCCACGCAGTGGACCACTTAGCGCGGTAGTTATTAGTTCATGCATATGAGCTTCATTTACTTCTTGCCTTATCTGACCAGTTTCTATTTTCCACTTCGCAGCTTTTATTGCACCTACCCTTCCTACTGCTGAGTTCGGCGAATTCTTCAAGATCGTCATCGAAGGGGAAACCCTATGGAACTCCTTCACTCTTGACCGGTTCATAGAAGCCAACCACAAGCTTAGGATGAGCCCCCCTGGACATCTCCTCCAGCTGCCACTGCCCCCTCCTTTACCTAAAGGGACTTCTGCTCGAACCATCGCAGCTCGTCGCAAGACGATGTCCAAGTCGATTGTGGAGGCTTGCGAGGTGAACATATCATTCCTCCAATCCACAGTCGACAAGAAGGAATACAGCAGAACCCTGTTAGTCGACGATCGCAGTGCCGAAGGGGCAAGGTCTGCCGGTGCTTACAGACCCACTCCTCACCGTGAAGGTCATAGCAGCCGATCATCCCACAAGGAGCGATCACCTCGCCGTGACTCACCTCGGCCCACTTCCCGATCTGGACTCAGCAGCGAGCCAATTGCTGACCTGATTCGGAAGAAGAGAGACAGACCATCCCGCAGCAGCTCCTCCCCCAAAAGAGACAAGTCGAGGGCCCGAACTGACCGCTCTCCTCGACCGTCGTCGCCACCCCGATCTATGGGTCCTCCTCCTCCAGTCACCATATCTCCCTCGTCCGGATAAGGAGGGGAAAAAGCGGAGCGGAGTGCTATCCCTCGGCGGGATGAAACTGAGGTCTGAGATGCCGGAACTAAAGCTGTTTTGGTTCCTTAGACCTAGTCGCTCACGGGTTAGAAATTTCTTCCCATTTTTTTTTGTTATCACATTTTTTGCCATTTCTGCTTATTGACTCAGCGTCCTTCGACCGGTCCGACCTCTTTTTTTTTAAACAGCGATGAAAACGGAGGGGAACGTCTTTCGATGTTTCAAAACCCGAAAAGACACCATCCTTCCAACCTTCGATAGATGGCATCCCGCAATCCGCGAGCCATTCCTACTCCACGCCCATCACTCATCTCGGGTTAGTTCCTTTTTCCCACCATAAACCTTTTAATCTTTGCTCCTTTACTCTGTCGCTAATCCCTTCTCGTTATTATCTGATCCAGGCGAACAGCGAACTCAACGACATGATTGAGTACTATGAAAGGCTACTGCTTGACAAGGAAAAAGATGTTATGGCGTGGAGAGATAAGTCTTCATCCCTTGAGTCCGATCTCCGCTCTTCAAATGATGCTAGGCTGAAATTGGAGGATCAGTTGGATAACCTCTCCATCGAACTCATGAAGTCCAACGGCAAGCTGCAGTAGCAGTACCAAAGGTACGACAAGGTCCAAGAAGAACTCTCAACTTCCCGGGACAAACTTTCAAAATCCGAATCTAGTGCGTAAGAGTTGTCCAACCAGCTCTCCAAATTGCAGCTTAAGTACATAGGGTGGCCAACTATCGGGATGCTGAGTTGGCGAAGTCGACGTCAAAGGCCAGGAAAGAGGTGAAAGGTCGCGGGATGGAATTGATCCAAGGGGCAATTGTCTTCATCCAAACCGAGAAGGCTGGAGCGGAGCTGGAATCTGACGTTAGGGAGTACGAGAGTAATCTCCTCCTTTTTGACCAAACTCATGAATATGATTTTTCTGAAGAACGAGAGAGGGACGAGTTGAAAGCCGTCCTGGAAGAGAAGCAAAATCGTTTAGCTGCCTTTCCTTCCTCATCGTTCAACCCCCAGCAGTTCGAGGAGTTCTTCACCGAATCGCCTCCTTTGAGTGAATCCGGTTTAGACTGGGCTGGTAAATCCCAACTCTTCTCCCTTTTTCTTAAAAAAAAATCGATCCACAGTGAATTACTCTTATATTAATCCAAGATAAGTGCCTCAGGTGTCAGCGGTTCCGCGGAACCCGAAGTGCCTATTGCACCATCATCAGTTCTGGAGGCGATAATCACCCCGTCTGAAATTCCTCCATCCACGAACTCGGAGACAGTGGTCATCGAGGATGATGATGGTTCAGACTCCGTGATTTGTGGCGAGCAGCCCGCTACTGACGAGCCGGGTGAGACTGAGACAGCTGCCGCAGATCCTGAGTCAGTTTGAACCGAACCCGAGATACCCAAGAACCCGTAGTGGGGATTGTCCCTTAAACTCGAAATTCATTATTGTTGTTTTTCTTTTTGAATTACTTTATCTGCCTAAGTAGGCTTTAAACAAATACTTTGCCTGAGGAGGCTTTAAACCTTTTCTTTAAGATTATGATCCCAAAAGGGTTTTCCTTGTGCTAATTTTGAGTATGGATTTGCAAAGTCCATCTCTTTAAATAGCGTTTTTGTTTAACCATGTGGTCAAGTTACGGTATTTGTAGGTTGATCAGACCTATCCCTAAAAATGCGGACTTGAATCCGCGAATTCCCCAACTCGGGTTTAGTCAGTTCGATTATTTTTGCGGTCTCTGAGCCTTTACTATTTACTTTGCATTTAATGGCCCACTTATCTTAAATGTGACAGTTGCCTTTTTGTCCTTGGAAATCTGGAAAAGTGTCACGCTTCTAAGGCAATAATTGCCTTTTCCTCGATCCCAAAAATGGATAAACTCATTCGGATATGCCACAATTATTAACTTTGTGGTTTCGAGTAAAACCCTAAATCACTATAAATAAGGGCATAAACTTTCTTAACTCTCGAAAGACATGTTCGCAGAAATTTACTTGAACAACACCTATAGAATGGAACGCGAAGGAGCAACCACCGTCTGCCCCCATGACCCCGGGAGTCCCTTGTTTTTGCCCGGCGATGGCTTCGAGCCCGCCGGCGTCCTCTTTCCACACGCTTGTTTCCACTTTCCTTCGAAGGAAAAGAAGGAGGCATACGACTTTATGGACAAGGTAAAGCCTCTCTTGTTCTCTTTTTCGGAACGAGTTCTACTTGTTTTCTAACCAGTTCGTACTTTAGGTCGTCGATAAGCATCGCCGCCTGTGCGATGAAAGGCAGCGTTTAGGCCTCAAGAGGCAAACGCTTGAGGCCCAAATTGCTTGCATCGAGAGGAAGATAAGGGCCATGGAGAGCGACCCTTTTCAGTGGGAGTGGAGGAACTTCGACTGCGTGGCGAAGATCTCGCACATGCTTCGGATGTACCTCCGTGCTCGAGGCCAAGTTCCCGGTCCTGTAAACGCTCCAGTTCAAGTGATCCCGTCTGACAGTGAAGACGGTGACAACGAGGAAGAGGACAGTAACTCCTGGAAGCGCGTGAAGAATGAACCCGACATGGACGACAAAAACGAGGCGTCCACTTCGAACCCCGAACGGCGATGAAGGAGCTTGTTCCTGAGCCCCTTCCCTAAATGTTTTCCGAGACTAAAAACCCTCTTTTTTATTTTCGCATGGACCTACCTAATTTTCCTTGATTCATCAAATATTCGTTTTGGAGATACTCTTTGAATGCAGGGCGACCAACGCGACGTGAATGCTTCCGCGAATCACTCCGGCTTTAAATGGAGTCGCATCTCTGAAAGCTAAGAGACCTCCCTATAAATTTCCTCTCTAGGGTTCTTTTCATTCCTTACTAACAATACCGCTCTTTTCTTTCGCAGTTATGGCCTTCAACCTCCGATGCTCGGAATCCATGCCAGACTTTTCGAGGATCGGGATAAGAAGAAGAAGAAGAAGAAGAAGAAGAAGAAGAAGAAGAAGAAGAAGAAGAAGAAGAAGAAGAAGAAGAAGAAGAAGAAGAAGAAGAAGAAGAAGAAGA
>Ga0041059_1001263_pt1 | contig 20247 bp, 19 predicted proteins | sample AraColnosormetaG_FD_56232 | JGI IMG/M metagenome (GOLD analysis project Ga0041059, IMG submission 56232) | Arabidopsis roots microbial communities from North Carolina, USA - Col MF nosort | ecosystem: Host-associated > Plants > Roots > Unclassified | place: USA: North Carolina | collected... | reverse complement strand
GGCTTATTGCTTTTAAGTTAATCTACTCCTTTTACTAATAGGAGAACAGTAAAAAGTAAAACAAATATTGGAAATTTAAGTTTTTAAAAAATGGAAAATTTATGTTGTTTTAAATAAAGTAAATATTTTTACTTTTCCACAAACTTCACCTTAGCTGTATTCCGTTAATAATATTTACTTTTTCAGATTTACATCTGATTTCAGAAAATACAGTTTATCTACGTGTGCAAAAATCATTGACTAGGGTTTTTATGTTTTAATCAAAGAAAACCTCCACGTTTGTATGTAAAAATCTATGTGAAATTATGAATTATTATTTGGGTATTTTGTAGTGAATATCAAGGAAAATGTAAAAAGTAGGTAACAAACACCACAATTTTTGGGAAAAATATTGCGTTACACTAAACAAACCAAAATTAATAACATATTTATTTGTGTTGTATTTCTCTCATTTGTTGATCTTTGTATTTGTGTTGGATGGAAATCTTTTATCTTCTTCTAGTATTTTTTTCTTCTTTTCCAAACACATAACTTTTCTGGTTTGGTAAACTAAGAAGCACCAAAATTATTGCAAATGAAATTATCACTGATTCTGATTAATTGATGAGAACACATAAATCAAGCTTAACAATAGAGACCTACAAGCGGCTCATCGTCGATCGAGGAACTAATCATATTCAAACCAAGGTTCATGGTTCTCATGTCTAAATATAAAAAAGAAAGAGAAAATTAGTGACTAGGCGAGGTTGCTTTGGATGGTACTGAGGATCTAAGGTAGAACAGTTTTATAGGCTTTTTCAGAAGGATGGGCAAAGTCCCAGAACACGTGACTACCAGATCTTAAACACGGAATCGGAGTCATCACCGAGCAACAACATGGTTTTGCCGTCGTAAACCCTGAAATGTATTACAATGTAGAAATTAGCACCCTTGTTTTTTCTACCATATATATTCAAAATTTGCGTGTGTTACTCAATGTTTTACCGTATTGGCTAGGATTATTGATGACCTCAAGAAGTGAGTTATACATATCGATGTAGACGAATTTGCCATTGGGAAGCCTTTGGTTGTACTGATTGACCAAGTTAGCTACTTTGTCATTATAAACTCTAGCACCATAGTTTACATTCGGAAGACATATCAAATTTCCGGTAATTTGTCTCGCCCCTGGCAAACACCCTAACGGTAACGTTCCAAGAATTGCAAATTTTCTAGCTCCTAGATCATATAGACTCTGTTATTCATACAAAATAATCATTATAGGTAGAACAATATTATGAAGAAAAAAAGTTATAAATAAATGTGTGTTGTATACATTTATGAAGGTAGTTTTCCAACCGATGAGCATATCAGTGTATGCTTGGACAGTGTATCTCGTTTGTCTCTTCGGAGTTGAAAAATATGTGATGGCAAGATCGTTATTACCAGCAGACACTAGAATCACAGCATTGGCTATAATCTCTTTGACTTTAGCTGCATCTCCAACTTGTTGGTTTAACTTTTCTAAGTATCTTTGAAAGTCACTCACCTGATCTTGTACCCATATAACCCCCTATATAGTTTGCACATATAGTAAATGAGTAAGAACATATATTACTTTATCTTATTGAAAGTAAGAAGTACATAACAAGTAGATTTACCTGTATAGATGCAGTGAATTTGTCTAACCCTGAACCACCGGATGCAAAACAAACGCCGGTAGCGAGTTCACTATTTTTAAGAAATGGGCTCCGGAAAGCAGGTAAAAGATCTTTTACCCCTAAACCGCTGGCTACATACATATATACCATGTACATTTTCATTATAGAATGATTCTCGAACTATTTGATTACTCATTAGGTTAAAGAATGTGAAAGAGAAAATTGGTCTTATATATATATGTTGTATAGAGAACAATTAGTACCAACTAAATCTGATAGAACTCTTCCATTCCCGAATCTTCCTGTAGGAATACGATGAGGAAAATCGCGTCCATATGGCAAAAAATTGCCTCTTGATACTGTCATGAGCAAATTGTTGTTACCAGTATCGAGAATCGAATCTCCAAATGCAAGAACTGCTGAAAATGTTCCAGTTTGAGCTTGAACACATGAAATCCATATAGACAATAATACTACTAGAACTTTGATGTTTGCATTTTCCATCTCAAATAAATTTTAGGTTTTATTTTGTTAGTATTTTTTTTTGTTTCGAATTTTAGTTTCAATTTAGTTTTTCTTTTTTTTTAAAGAATTTGTTTACTTTATCGTCATACTTTATACAAAGGTGAAGAAGGGTTGAGAGAGTTCATCGAGTCCCTTGAATAATGGTATGAAACTTGTTTGTTTTTGTGGTTAAAGAACAACACTCTTCCCTGTATCACTGGACTGATAATATATATTTAGCCAATCCAGCAAATCAAGTCTTACCACTCAGTCTTATTCAATTATTTGACTGATTTACCCCCACAACAATGTGCAGATTAAATCATATAATTTGGTTATATTTCATGTTATCTAGTTGATTACTTTACTTCAGAGAGCTATAATATTATTACATCATCATGACCTAAAAAGAAAAAGATAATCATTACATAAACAGAATAGCTGTCGATCAAATGAACTGATTGATATGGATTTGATCTTTGAAAGCATGTGAAGAGTGATAAAAGTTTCTCTTAAAATCAATTGGTAATCAATATAGTGACTTACAATAATTTTGTACAATTTATAACAACTGCACAAGCTTTAAGAAAAATAAAAGCATACAATGTGAGTCATTTGATCACACTACTCAATTTAAATTGTGGATGTATTTCTCAAAAAGTATTTTGGTTAAGATTTTATAGAATCTTTGGGTAGGATGGAGACTATCCCAAAACATGTAAGCAGATACATTGGAGCACACAAATGTTGTGAATCGATTGCAAAGTGGACCAGCTTCCACAAATCCAGTTCCACAACAACCTCTCTTTATTTCTTCAAACCCTGCATTAATTCTCAACTCAAGTTATATATACATGAGCTTGTATAGTTTAGTACTTATAAGAATTAAATATTCACGTTCTAATATTACCATAATCTGCTGAATTTTCTAAGATGTGACTGAAAGCAGAGTATATGTCAATGTAAATGAGATTGGAATTTGGTAGGTTTTTTGCCAATTGGTCCAAAATGTTGGAGAGTTTGACGTTGAAAAGCTGAGAAGCATAGTTTATATCTTGAGCACACTCTCTACGAAGACCTCCTTTTAGAGTTCTTAGTATTGGTACGCAGCCAAGTGGTGGTGTTCCTAGAACTGCTATTTGTCTTGCTCCATATTCGTATAATTGCTGTTCAAGTGTATCCATATAGATAGGTTATTGTTATTAATTTATTTACGTTAGTCCAGTAAAGAAAATCTTTGTAAGGAAATTGTAATTTATGTATGTATGGATACCATATATTAAACATAATCATGAACAAATTTAGTTTAGTTTAAAACCTTTGTAAAACAATAATTCCTTTTGGTAGTAATTTCACATTTTATCCCAAAAAGAAAAAAACATTAATCATGACCAAATTCAATATTGTTGGTTGTCAAGTTTATGTACATCTAGTTATCTACATTATTATTCTATTGAGTACCTTAGATCTCTTTTGTTAAAAATTAAATTCGTTACATCAATAGCTATAATGTTTTTTACTAAGATTTTTTTTGTTTTGAACAAAAGTAAGATTATTTTTAAGAAGCAAAACTAAAGTCCTAACTTCTAACAAGTTAATTTTACTACCTTTGACAAATGTCACTTTTTAATGTTAAATACATTACATGCAAATTTTTGGTATTATGATAGTTTTGGAGTGTCTTCTTACCTTACAATAAATCATAATATATAGTTTTGAAATCATTGAACGTATTGCATGAACTTTTAACTTTATTTGGAGTGAAGCTATATGAACTCTCTAAAAGAAAAAGATGGATGAGTTACGTACCATAACAAAACTTGCCGCGGAATTTGCCATCTTTGAAGTAAAGTAGTGGATATCATCTTTGAGCAATTGAGCACCATGACCATAATATGTAATAGCCAAATCGTTGCTGCCTGCGACCACAACGGATAAGCCCTTGGCTAACAGTTGATCCGTCTTCTCTTCCCCTACTAACCTCTTTACTCTCGCTATGTGTCGTTGGAAATATGTCAATTGCTCCAACATTGACTTTACTCTCTGTTTATATTTTACCCAAATGATTAGGATAAATGGTTAGATATAAATCTATATGTGATTAATTTTCATCTTACGGATATTTTGGGAGTCAAATGGTAATAGCCACTACCACCTGAAGCAAATGATACACCCGTGAGAAGATCTTCTAGTTGTACATTGGGGTCAAAATATGCTGGTACAATTGGTTTTACTCCCAAATATTCAGCTGTAAAACAAACATAAAATTTAACATATAATCATAATATATACTATAACCTAGTATATTATCAATCTATCACCAATTATGTTCAAAGTCACATAATACATGTTATGATATAAACAAATCTTCCAAGTCCGGCACAAAAGAAGAGGAAAGAAAGAAAGAGAGGGAGAGAAAGAGTACGAACATATATAATCGGAAACGACCTTTCCGTTGCTGAATCTACCAGTTGCAACTCCGAGTGGAAAATCCTTACCATAAGGACTAAAATTACATTTCATTTCTGTTGTTAGATTATTATTATTTCCTGTATCTATGATCGAATCCCCAAAGAAAAACACTGCCGGTGTGGTTTTGTTATGTGGTGATGGAGATGGGCCAGGTGATGGGCCGGACCCAGATTCTGGCGGTGGCCATGGCCGTAGACGTCGGTGATGGATCACTTGGGAATAGGTAGTGGTCACGAAGAAGCTACGAAATGATGATAAAAGAAAGAAAACAAATCCAATTAATATCGATTTCATGGTTCTTCTACACCTATCATCAATCTCTGGAAAAAAAGCTTCTCTAACAAAAATATAAAGATGAAATAAATGTTAAGATACTATTTTGCATATGTTTGTATACCACTAATGATGTCATTATGTATGTGTGTACATTTTTAATCTCTGTTTGGAATTGGACATGCAATTTTTGTGCCGTATTAAATTAAAGTTGCGTACGTATGTCTCAAGGCTTCTTTTATCACACGTTTCAAGAATTTCCTTCCATTAAATTTACCTACGTTTCTAAATTAGTATCCTCAGAAAGCGAGGTATTTAAATTATTTCGCAATGATAAGACTTAAGAGTAACAAATATGATCAGATCAGTACATTTTTGCTTATATTATCTTACTAGTGATGGGTATTTAGTATGATTTATCATATTTTATGATGACAAAATATTGGATATTTGAATTCATGTAAAAAAGTAGATGAAGTTTCTCTTAAAATCGACTTATAGATATAGTAAATACAAGGTTTCGGACATGCGAGGTATGTGAAGGTGTGTGAAGTGTCTCTTTCTGATCACACATTTTCGAACCTCCTAATATTTAGGTTCTTCTGCAGGTACCACCAATCAGACTCAACTCTTTCGGGCACTTCTGGTTTTACGTACTACTCACGAGCATTTGAAGTCCATCAATCAATGTCTGCGATTTCTTGATATATCCCCATAGTTTTCCTATATTATACCATACATTATTTTAGAAATTAAATGATAAGAACCCATTGGATGTACCCCTACTCAAAACACATTTGGTTCGGATTTTCTTGTTATCAAATATGGTAGCCGATGTAAAAAAAATTGTTCGGATGTGGTTTCAACTTCTCAAATATCTAAATACCCATTTTCATATGAACTTATTTGTATTTTCAAATTTATTTATTTTTATCGGATAACGGGCCTCGAACTCTATGATTTTAATAGCTTATATGCAAAGAGTTTGTCTACCAGAGTAAAGTGGTAGATCAAGTCGCACTCATCTATCATAATAAAACGAGATTATAGTCTAAAACTCACCGCTTTAGTTTTCTTAACACATCAAATATAAATCCTAGAAAAGTAACTGAATTTCTCATACAAATATCAAGAATTAAGAAATTACGTACAGATCAAATTTATTTAGCCATTATACACCACAAACATGATCATAAACTAATACAAACATGACTCGATGGGGATTCGTTTGACACAAAAGAAAAATCTTACATTACTATCTCAAATGTTGTTTGCTTAACTACATTTTTAGTCACAGAAACGGGCCCACATCTTCTACATCATTAGTACATAGCAAAAGTCTTTATTTTCGCATGAGATAAATAATGTAATACTATTATTTAGATAAAACATGAAGGTATTCTTTTATAAGTACTTTGTTTATAGTTTTATAAGCTCTTTGAGTAGGATGCACACCGTCCCAAAACAAGTAAGACGATGTATTGGGACAGATTTTCGATGTAGACTTCTTGCAGAGGGCACCTGCGCTTAATAATCCTGTTTTGCAACACGGTTTCTTTGTCTCCTCAAATCCTGCATGCAAATATTTTAAAATTCAAATGCATGAACAGATATTATAAATAACAAAGTGTTATATGAATTGTCACAATAAATAATTTACCATAAGCCGCAGGAGTTTCTAGCATCTGACTGATGATAGTGTAGATGTCCATATAAACGAATGTAGAATTTGGTAGGGTTTTTGACAATTGACCCAAAATAAGGAGGAGCTTAGAATTGAAAAGCTGAGAAGCATAGTTTAGCTCTTCATTGCATATTTTCTTTTTCTTTAGTCTTTGTGATGGTACACATCCAAGTGGTGGTGTTCCGATCACTCCTATACGTCTTGCTCCATATCCATACAATTGCTGCCCAATTTATACATTTACATTAACATTAATTTAAGGAAATTCAATCATGTTTGTGAATTTGGAAAAGCAAAAACAAAAAAAGGAGGTTTTAAAAGCTATATATAATAATACGTACCAAAACGAAACTGGCGGCAGAATCAGCAATGATAGTGGTATAAGAGTCGATGTCATTTTTGAGTCGTTGAGCACCACTTCCAAAATATGTAATGATCAGATCATTGCTTCCCCCGACGACAATTGCCACTCCTTTGGATATTAGCTGATTGGTCTTCTCTAAACCTGCCAACTTATATTGGCTCTTCTCTTGTCTTACTAACCTATTTACTTTCTCTATATAGTCTTGGAAATATGTCAGTTGGTCCAGCATTGGGATTGCATTCTGAGTTATATAAATCAAATGATGATTCTGATTGCAAATATAAATTACTCCATATAAGAATAATGATGATAAAAGTGATTCGAACTTACCGCTGCTTCGGATGTAGTAGGATTGTAGCCAGCACCACCCGATGCAAAAGATACTCCCGTAAGAAGATCGTTTGGTTGTATTTTCGGGTCTAAATATGCCGGTACAATTTCTTTTACTCCCATGTATTTGGCTATTGGAATTAGGATACCAAACAAAAATATAATTAGAAGAATTTGTAATTGGTTTTCCTTTTTTTCAGTATGTTGAAAATTTGTAATTAATTGTCAATGTCAATCTATTGGGCCAAGGTCGAGCTCAAAAGAAAAGAATGGAGAGAGGGAGAGAGAGTACGTACCTAAATAATCGGAAGCAACCATTCCATTGCTGAATCTACCAGTTGCAACTCTGAATTTAAAGTCCATACCATAGGGACGATAATTACTTTTTATCTTTGTTTCTAGATTATTGTTATTTCCTGTGTCAAAGACTGAATCGCCAAAGAAAAACACGGCCGGTATAGTTTTGTTCTCTGGCTTAGGTGGTGATGGGGCAGGTTTTGGGGAAGGGGCAGGCGTTGGTGCTGGAGCAGGTTTTGGAGGTGGACCATGTGGTGGGACAGGCTTTGGAGTTGGGGCTGGTGGCTTAGGTGGTGATGGACATGGGACTGGCTTTGGTGCTGGTGGTGGCGCTGGCTTTGGTTCTGGCGGTGGTGCTGGCTTCGGTTGAGGTTTAGGAGGTGTTGGTGGGCATGCTGGTGGTGGCACTGGCTTTGGTTGAGGCTTAGGTGGTGGTGATGGGCATGGAGATGGGCTAGGTGCTGGTGGGGGCTTGGGTTGAGGCTTTGGTGGTGGTGACGGGCATGGAGATGGGCCTGGTGGTGCGACAGGTTTTGATGATGGGCCAGGTGGTGCGACAGGCTTTGGTGATGGGTCAGGTGTTGGTGGATTCATTGGCCACGGCTGTGGATACGGCCGTGGCCACAATGGCCAAGGCCAGAGCCGTCTATGCATTACCTGAGCATTGGTCGTTGTCAAGAAGAAGATACAAAAGGATAAGAGACAGAAAATACTGCGAAATATTCTCGAATATGAACAAGAATCGACCAAGGATGATCGCTTCATGGTTTTACTACAAGTAGTAAAAAAACAGTTTTAATTCAAGTGTTTGCCACTGTCATGTCAATATCTGCTTTGGTACGTATATATATTCATTACGTAGATTAGGACATGCAATTAATGTGGCCTGGTTCAAGTTACCTGTGTCTCAAGGCTTCTTCCATCACACGTTTTAAGACTTCCCTTATATTCGGTCTCCAGTTTCAAGTAGGAACTTAAGTACTCTTTCTAGCATCTTTCGTGACTTCTCAATCCATAGAAACTCATGAGGAATAAACTCTATTAAATCTTCCCTATCTTTGACTTAACCAGAAAAGTTTATCAAAGTAACTACAGTTGGATTTGGAGTTAGGGTTTATGTCTATGTAATAGCTTCCCACAAAATTTTGTTACGCGATTTCAAAGCTGATGCCTGTGCGACTGTGTCTGAGGGTGAGAAGTTTCTAGCGGATTGGCCTTCTTTTTAAACTTTCGTTAATGGCCATGATTTAAATTATATTTAGTTAATATTTTGTTGGAATGAGATGGATTCGATCAAGTGAAACAAGAAGAAGGTGTGTCAATTCGGCTAAATTCACATAATATAATAGCATTTTACACTCTGTTTTTATTATTTTTGGTTTTAGTCGTCCACTTTTGTCTGTCCGATTATTGTCAAAGCACAATAATATCAAATCTTTAGAAAAACAACTCAATTTATCGCTCCATGTCAATTTATATGTATAATACAATAAACATGTTTTTGAAGACACTAATCCAAATGAGATACAGCTTTTATTTAGCCAAATTTCATCTCAAATGTGTCATCTTAAATTTTACATTTAATTGTCATAGAAAGGGCCCATGTCATTCTCTACAAACTTTTGGCTTAAGATTTTATAAGCTCTTTCCGTTGGATGGTAAGAGTCCCAAAACATAAAAGAAGACACATTCTTGCAAAGAAGTGATGTATATTTGTTGCAAAGCGGACCTAATTCGAGTAGCCCCGTCCCGCAACATCCTCTATCAATCTCATCAAATCCTGCAAAAAACCAAAAAAGAATTTAAAAAAAATCTCAAACTTATTCTCACAAAAACACCATTGTAGAGTGAGTAGTTGAGCGTTACCATATTTTTTGGGGTTTTGAATCATATCATTGAAAGAAGAGTAGATGTCAATATACACCAATGTGGTATTTTTCATGGTTTTAGCCAATTCGTTCAAACTTGTGGAGAGTTTGGAATTAAAAAGCTGAGCTGCAAAGTTGAGTTCATCAGCACATTTTCTTTTAAGTCCTCCTCTTGTGGTTCTCTGTATCGGTATACACCCGATCGGAGAAACACCAATAAATCCTATTTTTTTTGCTCCTGATTCATATAGTTGCTGCCAAAATTAAACTCATATTCAGTAGGTTTGATATACTAGTTCATATTATAAACAACTAAATCGGAGGATTGGTTTCACGTACCATAGCAAAACTTGCAGCAGAGCTAGCCATAAAAGAGGTATATGTATCTATGTCATACAAGAATTCCTCTAAGTGTTCACCATAGTAGGTATTGGCCAGATCGTCGCTGCCCGCTACCACAATGGCTAGGCCTTTGGATATTATGTGCTCGGCTTTCTCTTTTCCCACAAAGCCTTTCACTTTCTCTATGTATTCTTGAAAGTATGTCAATTGTTTTGACATCGGTATCGCACTCTACTTATAACATTGATAACAGATATAAAACCAAATCAAATCAAATGGAAACATTAAAAATGAAGGAGATAATTTCCAAATTCAAAGCAATGATGTTATTACTACTACGATTGGTGTCAAAGGATCATAGCCAGAACCACCCGAAGCAAAGGATACACCAGTGAGCAAATCTTCCTGGGTCAGTCCCGGTCTCAAATATGCCGGTACAACTGGTTTTACTCCTATATAATCCGCTGTGAAATTCGGGAAAAGAAAAACAACCTTTCATAAGAATATTTCCATTGAAAATATAGTACATACTATATAGAAGCATCAAGCATGAATATTTTGTATCTTCATTCTCATGATATGATAAAGGAGAGGAAAGTCACCGATAAAGTCCGAAGGGATTTTGCCGTTGCAAAATCTGCCGGTGGGAACTTTATCTGGAAAATTCATGCCATATGGAAGAAAATTAGCTTTGATCAAGGTCAAAATATAATCGTTATTTCCTGTGTCTAAGATCGAATCCCCAAAGGCGAAGATCGCCGGAAACGTAGTGTTATGTGTCCTCTTAGTTGTCGCTGGTGCGGGGTTTGGCCCTGGACTCGGACATGGCTTAGGCTCTGGTGCCGGGGAAGGCCCTGGATTTGGAACTCGCTGTAAGCGGTTTGCTGAAGCATGCATCGTCAAGAGGAAGAAACAAAAGAGTGAGAGAAACAAAACACATCGAGATATTTTCGAACTAGACAAAGAACCAGAAACTCTATCTTGCAACATATTTGCTATATGATCTTATCTGTCTGATAAGTAAAAGAGAATTTTTGCTGTGAAGCTACAAAATATAAAGAGTGGGAGACTAAAGTGTTTTTCACTCAGAAAGAAAGAAAAAAAGTGGACATAAGCATGTGGTTTAGATGGTTATAAGAAGAAGATGCTTGTCTCTTACGACTCCTTCTCATTCACACACTTTGAACTTTTCTTAAATTCAGTTATCCATTACTAATCGCACTCTCATTTTCGTATTACCCTCTAAAACTATAAGACCACAGTTTCTACACTATTCTCTCAAAAGAAAAAAAATACGAGATGATTTTCCAAAAACAACTCGAATAAACACAGCCTCGACCCTCGAGAAAGAACAAGTGTGGACAAGAATATTAAAGCGTTTTATGATACTTAACCTAATTGAATCAATTGAATATGAAAGGAAAGCTTAAAAATTTGGTACACCATTGTAGCACAGTATTTTACACCATTGTAGCATTCATTGATTCGAATCAGAGGATTTGCAATTACCATGGAAGAAGACCAGGTCAACTTGAAACCGCTCTGTTTCGGTTCCAGGCGCAGTATAACATAACGTTTCAAGTGTTTGGACCTAATGGTAGTAAAATACATAATGAACAACGAACCGATTGGACTACATGTGAGTGGTCAGAGAAATTGAAGCAGGAGTAATGACATTGGAGGACTGATACAGTAAATTAACCAATCAGACATCAGTAGGACAACAGACTACATGAAAAGTATAAGATGTTCATCACTCAAAAGACTTTCATATACACACAAAGGGGAAACACCATCCACATGAGACAGGACAAGAACTTATTTTGATGTGATCAAACCCAATTCAATAACCAAATGAACCAAATCTCATACTTATAATTGATATATATGTCAAGCAAAAAAGCGGGTAGGAAGATCAATGTGCGCTAACGAGGAAAGGGTTTTGGCAAACTCCGCACTCAATGGTCTCTGATCCTGAGACTGGAACCTGGACCTGCAATTTAAATGGCAATGCTCTCATAAACGCATACTATCAAGAGACACTACAAACAAGCCAACTTCAAATTCCAATCTGCCTCGAGTTATCTATCAACTTGCTTTAACTATTTATTCAGATGATTAAGCGACAATCTCCATGATCCAATCTTAATAGAAAATCACATCGACCATATGTAACTGTTTAATACTAGAGGTCTCACGTAAGACATAAACATTTCTCTAGCTATTCTATTTCGTCAATGTAGTTTGCAAGATGATCATACACACTGACACAAGTGATTATGAGGACCTCCCTGTTTTCCTTATTCTAGAAAAAATTGGGTCCCAAAATCATACAACGAAAGACATGCTATCAAAGGATCTAACCTGTAAGTGCACAGTGCATGTTGGACAAGCTACTTCTTTCATCCGCCTCCCAGATCCTTCCCTCAAACCTGTTAGAATCATAGCTATCATTGTCAGCAACCATAAAATACCAGAAACAATATATCATAAACATAAGTATATTAGATATGAAAAATTACCAGACGAAGACTTGCGGTTTCTCTCCATTTCCTCCTGTATCAAACATATCCGCCATCAGAAAACAATTATATACTTTGCCCAAGATATTAACTCAACTTGTAAATCATTAAACTTAATAAAGAACCAAGGACGATTAGCTCACCTGTAACTTTCTAGCAAGGTCTTCATGGCTCTGCAGGCTCACATTCCTGCCAGTGGTTTCCTTGGCATTACTCAACCTTTGTGACACTTCTGCCTGCACATCCAGAAACAGATTGAACTTAGAGGCATACGCATAAAAGACAAGATACCAGTTCAAATTAACTTAAAGCTACATTCTCAGGAATCAACGGAACATGATTTCTCAACTTAAGGAAAAATAAACAGACAGATAAGCATACCATGCACCGGTCACAAACACGGACTTGAGGAGCATTATCCTCAGCAGTGAGAGCAATCCTGCCTTGAGTACACTTGTCACAGAAGACGTCACCACAATTCCTGCAGTGGTGCTAGAAAATAAAAAATCCATAAGGTTTGATAGTCCCAACATGGCCAAAAATTTAATTCAGATTGTTAGATCGGGGAAAATAATACCCTTCGTATAAATGCACCGAAATCTGAACCACATGATGTGCACTTAGAAACAGCTTCATCAGGTACCTAAAGCCAAAAATAACATGGAATGAGAACAACATACCACAGCTAAGCAAGAAAATAAGAATCAAGTGATGTAACTAATCACCAAAACTACCCTAGCCCTTTTACTTTGACTACAAGAGAAATGTGTTTTTCTTCCAAAAAAAAAAAAACCTACCCAATGATCTTTCTCCTCATTAACAGGCTTTATAATGTTCATCCAATCACCCAATCCTTTTTTCTTCTCAGCAGTTTGTTCAATCAGTTTTCCAGAGGTGGGAGGCCTGCTACTTCCCCCGATCTCCTTGGCCTAAAACCCACCAACATAAGAACATTGGATTAGTCAAAAGAAATCATGATGGAATTGACATATAGACTTTTAATGAAACAAAATTTGTAAATTTTATGAACCTGAAACATTGCAGCCGTCACAGTGTCCAGAAGGGTGTTGGTGGTGTAACTATTTGATTGCAATCTGATACGTTTAGCTTCAATGTCTACCGGAGTCTTAGACCAGAAAGCCAGAATAGACGAATCTAGTTTCTGATAGAAAGACATTTACAACAATAGATAAGACCTCCAGTCACAAAAATGGAACAAATTCAGTCATAAGAAGAAGGTAGATAATCTCTTACTTCGCATCTTGTGATGTTCTCAAGAGGATATATTCTCAAAGTTCGGCTAGTACTTGGATCAAGCATACGAAGACCATCCAAACCAATCTGCTAGCACAAAACCAATTCACTAAAACTAGTTTAGGTAACACAAAGTTCAAATTGAATTGGGGACATTACCTGACAAAGAACATCTGTTGTGGTTTGTCCATAAGTCTCAGCCAACAATTTGACACGAAATTTCTGCACACCACCAGTGGAATCTTCCTGCACATCAGCCTTAGGAACAGCTCTCACGATCTTAGCAGAATTCGAGCTAACAGAAGAATCTCTCCCTGAAGAAGAAAAGCTAATGGATCGTCCATAATCATCGAACAATGTTGAATTCGATGATTTCGGCGCAGTTCCACGAGAACCGTATGGCTCAACTTTGCCTCCTTGATAAGCATAAACGCCATCGCCATAGGAATCTTCAAAAGCAGGATATTCTCCGCTATCAGATCGTTTTCCGTATAGATCAGATCCTAAATCCGATCTGCTCCGGTTATAACCGTCATAACCAGATTGATCAAATTTCACTGACGGTTTCTCATACGAAGGAGGTATGGATGATCCTCCGCTACTATAAGGAGGTGCAGAGTACAAGGATGATGAATAAGGCGCGGGATTAGGATTCGGCGCAGGCGCAGATGAAGGAGGAGGCGCAGATGAATAGCCAGAGGTTTGATGCTGATCATACGGTGAGTAATACATATGTTGCGAGGTAGGTTGCTGATACGGAGCAGTAGAATCAAATGATCCATAAGAGGATAGAGGTTGTGGATGAATCGTGGGTGGAGGTGGTGGTTGGTTGAAGGTTGAATAAGAATTAGGGTTTAGTGATGTCGCCGGCGGAGAAGGAGGAGGTTGTGATGGTGAAGTGAAGGAAGGAGCTGAAGGAGGGACATGCTCAGAGTTTTGCCCGTAAGGAGTGTAATTCTGTGAATAGTTAGAGTAATCGGCGGAACCGTAACCGCCGGTGAACGGTGGCGCTGATGCGTACGTGTTTCGAGTAAGATCGGTCGGACCAGCTACGGTTGCCGGCGCCGGCGGAGAAGGATTGGGATTAGGATTAGGATTCGGAGTAGGATTTTGAAATTGAGAGTATTGGTGGTGATAGTACGAATTGTAATCTCCCTGTTGCATCGCTGAATCGGTGATCGTCGGCGATGATTTGATCAGATTATATCGGAAATTGGAAACGATGACGAAGATGAAGATGAAAGATAGATCGAGAGAGTCAAGGGAATATTTGGTGAGGGAAGGATTGTCTGTGCCGCGAACTTTTTTGTATATTTAATAATAATACACGTGGCGGTATAATGAACCGTTGATTAGAAGTAAGAGATGGTTTTTTAACGCGTGATGCCCACAGATAATTGTAGCTGTTTTTCTATGCAAGCGTAAGGAACCAAGTCGGACAAGAGACCCATTAATCACAAAGTCAATTAAAATTAATTATTCTCCTCGTATTAACATTGGGTTTTGGGCTTTTGTAGTTTTTGTTAAGCCCAATAATAAAGTTTGGAGTAAGAAAGACGCAAAGGATAAAAAGGGTATTTCAGATGACGTAGCAAACTCGGACCGAGCTTCACGGAGATGATAACGACTAATTGACGGAATAGCCCTTACAAATTAGGGTTTTCACATTATTCTTTCCAAAAACGTAAGTATAGCCCGAGTCGGCGGATCTGAGTGTTTCACGCGTCTTTAAATAGAACCTTACCCTTCACCATTATTTTCTCAACCGCAATTGGTTTTTTTCTTCTTTCTCTCTCTCTCATCGATTAACAAAATCGAATCGAAAAAAAAAATTAGGGTTCTTCTCTCTTCCGTCTCTCGTTATCGATTTCGTTTTGATTTCGCGCCACAAAGAAGAAGTTTCATTAGGCGCGAATCTGAAACCTAGGTTCGATTTAGTTCTGTCCGAATTACTGTCCGTTGTCTTGTCCGTTAGTCGATTCGATCTGAGAAAGAAAGAAAGAGAAGAAGAAAAAACGATGTCACGATATTTCACATCCCCACCGCCTGTGTATGCGAGGAACTGGGCGAACGGTCAAAACTTGGTCGAATGGACTAAGGTTCGTCGAGCACTCAATTCTTGTGATTGATTCGCTACGGTGTCCTCTTGTCTGAACATGGGTTTCTGTGTTCGGTCAGAGTTAAATTTCCTTATAATATCCTCTTTGTAGCCAGATCTCTAGGTTGCATATAAGTTATTGATTGGTTAAATTGTAGGAAAATATCTTCAGCATAGATCTATGAATTGAATCTACACTATACATGTTTTAGCATAATGAATTTCGTTCTTAACGATGTCGTGTAGACATGTATGTTAGTTTGGTTTGGTCTCCAATTATAAAGTCAACCATAAAGACGCGTTGTAGATATATGTTTTGAGTAATTAACATTATGTGTGTTTGTGGTTGAATGATGTTACCCACGTATATGGGTATCTGGTTGTTTGCCTGATAAATCCTTCCTCTAGTCTAAATCCTTTATTCTGATTGGATTATAAAGATCGAAAGACCAATAGTTGATTCTAAAAAGCTGCATCGGAAAGAGAAGAAGGAGAAAAAGAAAGAAAAGAAATTAAAGAAAGAGAAGAAATCCCTTGAACAGAAGTATTCCACAACCAAGACAGTCTCATATGAATCCGAACAGCTTGAGAAATCTTGTTTAACAGAAGAATTTGAGCAACCTCAGGTTGGATATTTGTCTGATGGTAGCCAGAACAGTAAGAAGAGAAGAAGGGAAACTTCTCCTGCTGTTGTTGAGAGTCAAATCAAAGGTTTGTGCTTTGTTTCTTCCCGGATTAGATGAATATCTTTATTGTGTTTGAATACATATACTGAAACAGAGACGTTTAATCATTTGCAGCTACACCTGTAGCTGGTAAACCACTACGGATTCGTATTGTTTTCAAGAAACCGAAAGAAGCTGAAGCTGTACCTCAAGAGGATCCTGTTTGTTCCACTTCAGGGACTCAGAGACCTAGCGAATTACCAAGTTCTGTCTCTCTTCCAAGTATCTGTGATCATGATGTGGCTGTACCCTCAACTTCTCTTGAGAGTGGCAAGGTAGCAATTATTTCCGAATCAAAGAAGAGAAAGAAACATAAGCCTAGCAAAGAATCCCGGTACAATTCATTGTTTGATGAATTAGTTCCTCCCTGTATTTCCTTGGAGGAAGATGATAGCAGCAGCGATGACTGGCTTTTTGGAACAAGTCGGAAAGAAAATGTTTCTTCTGCCAAGTCTTCTTATAAGACTGATGAAGACACGATCATGAGCTTGCAGACGTCAAGAGATTGTTCCTCTTTGCCTAGAGCTATGTTATTGTCTGAAGTTGGAATTTTTTCATTACCATATACTGTCCCGTTTTAGGTCCCATATTGTTTTGTTCTTTCTCAGCTTAGCCTTAGGCCTTAGCTTTGTACAGTTATCATTGTAACAATCACAGTGATCTATGATACTTGAACGATCTCTGTATTTTTGACACTAATCAAAAATCATGGTTTCCACTTACTAAACTATCGTCTACATGATTTTTGTCAACTGGAAGTTTTTGGTTGAATTGATCAATGCGATTGCAAAAGCTGGCTACTTTTAAATAAGCAATTTCTTGCAAGAAGTTGACTGGTTTAGCCGTTCCCCAGTTTAACTTCTTGCTTAGGCAGCTGGAGAAAGATCTCTTTAAGCATGATGCTTGGTAAGATCACATGAATATACATCTTGTGGGAAAGAAGCAGAAAACAAGAGCTCTTAAAAACAAAATAAACGTTGCAAATATTAATTAGATTCATTTGTTAATACAAAATGATCCTCAAGAACAAAAGAGAAGAGAGACAGAGATTAGTCTACATAGCAAGAGTACAACACACGGTCTCTTAGTCTGTGGACTCGAAAGATTCACCAGCAAAGAGTAAAAGACACAACAACAACAAAGCTCGTTTTAGCAACTATACAAAAAAGCTACTAGAAATGTCTCCCTTCACGTCGAAATTATCATATTAAAATGGGCCGAATCAAATAGTTGAAATCATCTTCTGCTTCTTTCTTTAGTTGGTTTTACCTAGTCTTAGAGGTTTTTCTTATCACAAGAACGCGCAACGGTTCTTATTCTTTTTCTTCTTCTTCTGCTTTGGTGGCTGAAGCACCACTTTTATAGCTGCATCAAACACTGCCTTCACGTTCTGCAGAAACACCAAAAGGAAAGAAATAAAGCTCACCCTCTTGATAAGATCAAATATTGCAAACAGTGAGGAACAGGACAAGCGATTTGTTATGTATACCTGCTGTGTCTTTGAACTACATTCAATGTAGACAGCAGATCCAATCAGTTTCTTCAGTTCCTCTCCCTGCATCATTCAAAACAACATCAGACAATTCTATTAAGAACTGGCAATCATTGCAAGACTATTCGTTTAAAAGGATATGTACCTGGTTTGTAGTAATTGGCACAGCACCAGGATGATCTATAAAGAATTGCTTGTCATCTCGAAGATCTGCAGCAAATACCAGTGACTTAACAATCAAATTTTGCAAGAAAACTTAACAACTTCGTTGGTGTCACAAGGCTTGTAGGAACGTAACCACAGATCTTTCAGTCAAAAAAATAGCATGATCAGTTCAATAGGGAAAGTGTGTGATTACCGAGTTTTGTCCCAACAAGGATAATGGGAACACCAGGAGCATAATGCCTGAGCTCAGGAATCCACTGAGAGAGGAGGAACGAAATCAAATAAGATCACTCATCAACACAAACTGTATAGGATTTATCAGCAAAAGAGAGACAAACCTTCTTGGCTATATTCTCATAGCTAGCCTTGCTAATAAGAGAGAAAGCAAGAATGAAAACATCAGCACCACGGTAACTCAAAGGTCGTAACCTGTTGTAGTCCTCTTGACCTGTTAACAAACCCCACAAACACAAACTAAGTCAAAAACAACCGAAACAAAAGGAAAATCCCAAACGGTGAAACGAAAGAATTACCAGCAGTATCCCACAATCCAAGATTGACAGTGTTGCCATCAACAACCACATTAGCACTGAAGTTGTCGAAAACAGTTGGCACATAATCCTGAAACACCAATCACAAGTCACAGATTTACACCTTATAATCAAAATCATCCTTTATAAAAAGCAAAAACAAAACACAGTAGCTTCAAGATCAATACTTTGGCCTAGATTCTCAAAGTCTTAAAACAAAAAAAGTTGTAACGAAATTGATCAATTTCTAGTATACAGCTCCATGACCTAAAATCTACACCTGAATCCAATTTGCAAAAACCTTGCAGATCACTAATCTACTCTTGCAACGAGCTCAACAAAAAAATAAGAAACCGAAGAGATATTGAAATAGGAGAGGAAAGATTTACAGTAGGAAAAGTATTGCTAGTGTAAGAAATGAGCATGCAAGTTTTTCCGACGGCACCATCTCCGACGGTCACACACTTTATAAACCTTGACGCCATCTCTGCCGCAAGATCGGAAACAAACAAAAAAGCCCTTAAAATCAATCCTCTTTTGTGGTTGCTTCTTCCTCAAAACCTCGACATTTCTAGCTCGCCAATCAAATTCGAGCTCTAAAAGCTTGTGAATCTGAGAATCACCCAAATTCGAAAAAGAATCGAAGAGAGAAGGAAAAGAAGAAGAAGAAGGTTGATTTGGCGGTTGATAGATGACTTTGAGAGGAGCCTATAGGAGGAGGGGACTAGTAGAAAAACAACAACTCTGAGACAGCTAAGAGAACAGCACCAAACACCTCCTTATCATATACACTCACTCCCCTTTTATTTATATTATACTTTTTATTTTCACCTCTATTTTTCTTTTTTCAAAATTTTGAAAGTCTCTTTTCTTTTATGTCACGGATTTTGAATTTTGAAATGGAGAAGATCTGTCAGTTTTTTTTAAACAACAAGAAAAATACAATTGTCATGAATGTTTTTGTATTATCTCTTTGGTTTCTCAACAGTTTTTAAATGTTTTTAATAATATATTTCGTTTAACACTTTTTTATTGTGATACATATTTTCATTGTTGTTTTGAGTTAAAATTGTCTCTTAAATTTGGACTAAATCATTGACATGAAGCCTAGAGAAATCTTAGTAAGGTAATATTTTGAACTATCATATATTGTCTGAACAATGCAAGTTTCAAAATCCTAGTGTGTTGTGTCTTTGGACTTGCACTGCCACTTTGATTCTTACTGGCATGAGACTTATCCAGTTTTGAGCAGTTTTCCATAACATTCTTTTTGTTCACAACTTTATTAAAACATAGCTAACGAAGTTTTGATTATCAATATTAGCAGTAAACGAAGTCGCTTATCTGTCTAATCCTCTTGGTACCTACCAAAACAAGATAAGAATTCCATAGAAGTTTATCATTTCACCAAAACAACAACTAAAAGTTGTTATCTTACTTAGTTTAACCATGTATCGATTATTTTACAAATAGTAATTGGTAAAATATTATACCGTCTCAAAACTATAGATTTTCTTCAAATAAAAACTTTCTTTAGCTAGCGAATTTGAATCCGCATATCCAGTTATAAGACTCCCATTCACAACATCTTCTACAACTGCCAGTTCTCTCGTATGTAATGTATCAAGGGAGGTAAATTCAAATGATCTAAGATAGACTTTATAGTATAGCAAAAAAAAAAAAAAAA
>Ga0041059_1001262_pt1 | contig 20259 bp, 22 predicted proteins | sample AraColnosormetaG_FD_56232 | JGI IMG/M metagenome (GOLD analysis project Ga0041059, IMG submission 56232) | Arabidopsis roots microbial communities from North Carolina, USA - Col MF nosort | ecosystem: Host-associated > Plants > Roots > Unclassified | place: USA: North Carolina | collected... | reverse complement strand
AAAAAGTTACGCAGAGAGAAGAAGCAAAACAGGAATAGACTTTTGGTGATTACTAATGCAGTGCAAGGGAGACTCTGTCTACTTGGTGGTTATGTCTCTTGCTGAAGAGCCGGTCTTGTTTAGAGCTTTTGGTTCTGTTGATCTGTGTTTATGTAATCACACACGTCTACTGTTTGGATAACCCGAGATAGAGTAAAAACTAAGAAGACAACAGATAGAGATGATGATCCTGAATCAATATATCCTCAAGCAAACTGTTAGCATATATGGAGATGATGTTGCAAAACCAGTTTATGTAGCACAAGCAAGCAGCAGATTCTGAAAATTTCATTGATACAAGTTACAAAGGACATTATTATGTTCTGTCACAAAGTTTCAAACATTTGGATCGAAAACGTTACAACATAAATACACAAGTGAACATTATAATGGCGCGTGATTCATTCGCCGATACATATAAACTGCGAAACCAAAACTTCATTCATGTTTGAAACCAAAACTAGTTGTTTCTTCTTCTACTTTACAGTGTGTGATTCTTCTATCTTTTGAATCAAAAGTATTTTTTGTTTCTATCTTCCACCAGATAATTCAATAGCATCTTGATTATTAATGGAATCTTCACCCCAATCAAATCTCCTCTGCAACCTCTGAAACTCTTCTTGTCTCGTCACTTCAAGATTCTGCCACTCTTCCCATCTCTCTGCAAGCCCTTCTCCTTCTAGCATTCTTACTACTTCCGACATCGCTGGTCGTTCTTCCGGTGCTGCTTGTGTGCATAGCAGAGCTACTTGTATCATCATTTCAACTTCTTCCTTTATATAATCCTCATCAAGCTTCTTATCTACTATGTCTTCTAATCTCTTCTCTCTTTCCAGTTTCTTCACCTGAAACCTAAGATTGTTATTTAACTATATGAGAAGCTTGAAAAGAAGCAAAAAAGATCAACATTACTTACATGGTCTAGCAATAAGACATCATCTTCTTCCTCTAACCGCGAGAAATCAATTGCTCTTTGTCCAGTTACAAGCTCCAGAAGCATAATTCCGTACCCGAAAACATCGGTTTTCTCTGACGATTTCCCTGTGGATATACATTCTGGTGCAATATGACCCATTGTTCCTCGGACCTGAGTGGTTACATTAGTCCTTCTAACATCTACCAACTTGGCTAAACCAAAATCACCAACCACTGCTTCAAAGTCTTCATCTAGTAACACATTTGCAGCTTTCACATCTCTGTGTATGATCTTCGGGTTGCAATGTTCATGAAGATATTCGAGTCCTCGTGCTGCACCTAACGCAATCTGTTTCCTCCTGAACCAATCCAGAACTGGATCCCCGGGTTTAATCTCTGCATAGTATATAGATCACAAAATCTTAAACTCCTGAAATCAAAAGTTTATAGCTTATGTTCCTTTTTTTACCTCTTAAGCAATATGCAACACTTAGATTCTGCATGAAAGGATACACCAAAAGTCGTTCAGTTTGTGTTGTACAAAAGCCGATAAGGCGAAGCAGATTCCTATGAACAGCTACACTTATCATCTCAACTTCTCTCTGGAAAGCTTCATCTCCTCCTGGACGTTCAAAATCAGTCAATCTTTTTACAGCGACTTTGGTGCCATCCGAAAGCAATCCTTTGTAAACTTTCCCAAAGCCTCCTTGTCCGAGAACATTCTTTTCACTGAACTCATCTGTAGCCAACTGAAGCTCTCTCCATGCAAATCTTCTCAACTGTCCAAAAGCAATCCTTCTGTCCACTTCACCTGAAATCAAACCTTTTTTAAAGTTCGTTCCTATGTAACCATAAAGAAGAAAGATTGATTATTGTCACAGACCTGCAACATCCACAAATACGTCTCGTTTATATCCTTTATGTTTATCCTTGCAGAAGAAAAAGAAGAAGAATCCTAGTAGAATAACCGCTATTCCGCTAACAACTCCAGCGATGATTCCAGTTTTTCTACTGCTTGAATCACCTATCAGAGCCAAATAAAAAACAACTCTCAATACTTAGCATCTCTGCATATGGAAGTGGGCAATAGCAAATCATTGTCATTTTACCTGAAGGACTGGACTCGGTTACACAAGGTTGCGGGAAAGTGCCACCACAGCTCAAGTTGTTTGCTGTGAAACTATAAATTTGAAAGACTAAACTCAGATTAGTGGTAAAGATAAATCAAGACTATAAGTATTTGTGTTTGAAACCGAAAGAGCTCTAACGTACTTGTATTTTGGGATTTTGAATAAACTCTGAGGAATCTCACCACTGAGATTATTTGAGTCGAGCAGACTGCAAAAGTAGTTCAAGCAACAGCATCTAAGACACTTGAGAGTGTTTTTTCGAACAAATGGAGAAAAGAACTAGCACTTACATATTTATCAGTTTTGATAGACCTGTAAGTGAATCCGGGATAGAACCATTAAGGTTATTCCTACTCAAGGTCCTGCTTGGCCAAACAGAGAAACAATGATATGATCTTCATTCTTTGTCCTAGAGATCTCAAACAAGTTCAAAGACACTTGTGGGGGAGAAGAATATACTTACAAGAACTGTAGATTCTTGAGATTACCGAGAGTGGATGGAATGCGATCAGTTAAGTGATTATCCTCCAAATCTAAGCTGGTCAAGCTAGACAGATTTCCAATGGATTCTGGTATTCCACCCATTATTCCATTTCCCTTCAATGTACTACAAGCGAAAAAATAACACAACAGAAAATTTCATATAACAAAACACATGTAACAGAACTTTCCACAAGTTCACAGTTCCAAAGTAGGCACTTACAGAGTCTTGAGAGTTGTCAAGATTCCTATTCCTGAAGACAGTGTTCCCGAGGAGAAGTTCATGTAAGACAAGGTTCTGCAAATCACAACCATATATAGTTAAAACCATAACTAAACTGAAGTTTTGACCAATTTAGACCAAGTAACATGAAACTTACACAGAAGTAACATGTTTCTTGTCATCACAAATAACTTGAGACCAAGTACAAGGATCGACTTGATTCTGGTTCCAATCACTAAGCTGTTCAGGAGATGCACGTAACGAGCTCCTCAACGCAAATAATGCATCCCCTAATAACGAAATTGCAAGAGTTTAACAAAAAAATCTTTACTTTGACAAACTTAGAAACCACCAAAGAGAGTTATGAAGGTGAATGAAATTACCTTGAGCATCTGGTGACACAGATGACCATAAACTACTAAAAACTAAGGCAGTGATAATAAGCAGAGCCATTTTTCTAAGAGCTACCAAAATTGAAAACGTTGGATTCTCTAAGAAATTGTGACATCTACAAGAAACCTTTGAAACAAAAGTTAAAACATATTTTTAAGTTTGTAGATTAGATAGAGTGGATTTACTATAGGAATCCGAGACTTTCTAAATTCAAAATTCTACAATAGTAATAAAAAAACGAACTTTTTTCAGTTACCCAAAAGATAAAAATCCAAATAACTCAGAGAATTCTTCAGTTTTCACGGAAAAACAGAGATATTGACCCCAAATCTCAAGAAAATTTGAGAAACTCAGATTTGGGAACAGCAAAAAGAAAAAGAAAGTGCCCAACAAAAAAAAAAATCGATGCGGAGAAGAAAATCCAAAAAGGGAAAGAGAATAATTCCAGCAAGAAAGATTCACTCGACGAATAAAACCAACAATACTTAGGCTTGGATGGTTCCACTTCGGCTAGTTGAAAACTCTTTAGGAAGAGAAAGTAAAACTGTAAAACTCTGTCTTTTACAAAGAAAAACCAAACTTTTGATTTTCTTTCTTCGTTTACATTTGTTGGAGCTGTTGTTAGATGGAAAAGTCTTTCGAAACAAATCGCAATTATGACAGTCGTTGTGTCCAGTCAGAGTTGAGACTAAAAAAGCCGACATTCGTCGTAAAACTGCTTTTCGTGCGTGATTAAAATAATAATTAATCATGATGATGCTTTGACTGTCATTAACAAAGAAATTAAGAAAATAGAATAAAAACAATAAGGCCTTTTCGACAACTGGAAGAGGCCCAAAAGCCCAAGAAAATCTATATGATAATCGTTACTTGTTGATTACGAATAGGTTTGGTTTATGTCCAAACTTTTTAACATTATTCGTCATCAAGAACTTTCTTATTAGAAGGAAAAAAACTTTAATTCGAAACAAGTGAAAATTACAAAACCCAAAACAATGATGATAATACAGCTACGTAACCACAGTGAGTTTCTCCATACAGTGTTATCGCTCTCTTGACTTCAAAGAGTATTGTCCATACAAAACTTACACATTGTCATTACGTCTGTTTATTGAACGAGTATCTGTTTGGGTGTTGAGGGTTCCTCTGCTTTATTTTTCCGTTGTTCACTAGGGGATTGCTTGCTACTAGTACTGCTCTCAAACAGCTTGCTGCTCTTTGCGATTGTAAGGATAAGCTCGAGTTGCTTTCGCTGTTGTTCCTGCATAGCAAAGCAAGCAACCAGCTTTCATGAGCTCAAACGACACTAGTATGGACTTCTTCAATTCAGCCATGGCAAAATCTTAGAAGATACCCTTTTACACACTCAAATAACTAATACCAAAACAAATCGGATCATTGGTTAATAGATAAATACCTGCATAGCAAGCAGCACCTTTTGAATTTCGCCAAGCTCCTTCTCTAGAATCTCTTGCTGTGCAACTAATACCCTCGTAGCCTCAGAATTCTTTTGAGCTAAAGCTGCAGTCTTTTGGACAAAACAAACCAAACTCTTCAGATACATACAGCCACAAAGACAGCTATATTGACCAGTCATAAACTCAAAAACTGATATTTTCTGCAAGATTATCCTAAATCTCCAAAATATTGATTCAAACACTAGAACATTTGTTACTTCCTCAGACATTCAACAACTCTAGATCAATTCCCAAATCATCACTTGTTCCACTTTCATGCAATTTCACTCACATAGTGACATAGAGAATGGGACGTTTTCAATGGAATCATTTGATGAAGCAAAGCTCGAGAAAGAGAACAATACCTCAGAAATGGGTTCCTTTAGAGCTTTTCGTGTGACCCGAAACCGAATTCCCAGCTTCTCCAGATGCCTAGAAAGAACTCTAACAATAGAAGTCGAACTTTTTAAATCCTTTTCAAGTTTCTCCAACCTTCGAATTAGATTAGTCCCCTCACTTTCTCTCGCGCCTTTGCAAATCCTCATCCATTGTCGTCGTCTAAGCCAAGAACCAGTGGCGACTGAGCCAACCAATCCAACGAAACCTAAAGACAAAACCTTTTTCCCAATTTCACCAACCACCACGTAATTCACCGCGAGAACCACTGAAATCACGGCGGATGATAAAATACAAAGCGCTTCCGCGAAAGAAACAAAGCTGCCCAAATCGAAACCATCGGAACTGGCGTCTTCTAGTAAGTTAGAAGAAGAGCTATCCTCGAATGATCCGATAGAAGACGCATGAGCTCTATAATTTCGATCGATCTCGAAATTCGACTGGGTAGAGATGACGTGGCGGAGGAAGATAGGCTGGGGGAATGATATAGAATCCCGGCGAGAAGCTCGTGCGGCGGAGACGGCGAAGCAGAGGTTGCTCCTCCTGCTGATGCGAACAGGAGTCGAGCCGGAGAAGAGAGCGTATCGAGAAGGAAGCGATAAGGACATTATCGTCTTTTCGGGTCTGTGACAAGTGACTGGTTAAATCTCAGGTCATTGCAAGAAATGGCTACGACCTTGACGTCCATCATCAGAAGAGAACCTCTTACAGGCGCATGGTAGCAAAGCCTCGACAATAAAAGTTTAAAATGCGCGGAACATCTTTGGAGTTGATTTGCTAAGCGAATAAAAAGAGTCAACACTTTCATTTAACAGATTTCAGCTATAACCCAATAGTCCCAATTATATAAGCAACACTTGATCCAATCATTATATGCATCATATCAAAACGATATGAAACTTATAATACCAGTCTAGGTTCGAAAATGTTTACGCGCAAAGTTCTAAAAGGCGAAAGAGCCAAAGTCATAAAGAAAGCTCAATGAAGGATGGGTATAGCCAATACACGCATCCACACTGGTAGCGAATCCCTTCTATGCTTAACCATGATGACGGTTTTATTGGTACGGCATGTAACGCATAGGCCTTCTAAACCTAGGAGCTTTTCTGCAAAAAAAAAACACCAAAAAGTGTGAGAAGTGGATAAAGCTGTGTGACCACAATCAACATATATGTCTTGATGTTAAAACCAACTTACCCGTATCCATATGGGGAATACATATAAGGAGACATGAAAGGTCTGCGGAACCGGTAACCCATGTATGGATTGAATCGTCTACCACGGAACTGTTTCAATCCAGGAACGTTTGTTCTCTTCTGCAAGACCTGAAATTATTTTAAGCCAGATGAGAAAACGATGGAATCATAAGGGGTTTTTTCATGGTAAAAAGTGTTTTGTTTGATGGTATAGTAAGATGTGTACCTTTAATTGACGACCATGTAGCTCTGATTCATTCAGTTGTAGAGCCTCTTGAACAGCTTCCACTTCGACGAATTCTACATATGCAAATCCCTTTGGCTGCCCGAATTTGTCTGTCAGAATGGTCACCCGATGGACAGTGCCGCATGTTTGGAAATGCTGCTGAACTTCTTCAGGTGTGCAAGCGTAATCAACCTGCACAGTCAAATATGCAGTTATAGTATATAACAAACTAGCATAAACCCATGGAGTCCTTCACCGAGCACACAAAGAGTAATCCATCAAATTAATTAGTTCAGCTAAACAAGAAAACGTAGCAAAGACATTCCTCTTTTACTATCCTTCATTACACACACACCAACATAAATATATGTGCAAGGTAAAGCAGAACAATAGGAAAGCAAAGTGGAATTTAGTATACTTGAGCAGCCTTTGAGTTGAAAAGATCCCTTACGCTGTGTACCGAGCATAAACTTTATGCCAAGCTTAATTTTATGTTACCATCAAACAGCTGCTTCTCACCAACGCAGCTAATGAGCCTTGACTACAAAGCATCCAGCATCTTGATGCAGCACTTCAAACGCTATCTCCTCGAGGATGGATTGAGAAATACTCCACTCAAACATTGTCCCCTCTCCAGATATCTCTTTTTCCCTCATAATCATAACATTTTTCCTTCTCTATATTGCTCTAAAGCGTATTCATTTCCTTTTCTTTATTCTTTTTTCATAGCTTTATTCAATGCTTTTTTGCCTCTTTTTTTTAGCTTTTTTCATCATGTTCCACAACAAAACAGAACAGATCTTTTTCAACTCCATAAAAGGAAAATGTAAAGACCCCACAAAACCTAATTGATATAACCCAGAGCAATTAAGAACTTCAGGAACAAAATCCTGCGATTGTAGTGAGAAAAATCATAAGAAAAGTAAAACTCAACGCCAGAAAACAAAAACTATAGCATCCTCAAATTTGCACAGAAAAGTTACTAAACATATGAAATTTTCAATTATATCTGAAGGCTAAGGTTCCACCAGTAATATGAAGACTCAATCTACTTTCCAAAACCCTCAATATCACTAACAACAGAAACCCCTCACTAGTTTTCATTTGAAGATAAAGTCTTCACGCTAAGCACCAACTTTTTACCATTCAACAATTTCATCTAATAAGAGTTCTCACTGAATAGACAAGAATCCATAGCAACAAAGATGTGACATTACACCAAAAGTCAGAGTAAACTAGTGATATATTCAAGCACTAAATGTAGAGAATGCAATCATGGATCAGGAAGAGAACATAATCAGATAATAGATTTCTACGATAATAATTCTAACACCCTAGATAAAAGGTTTTGTATCAAGAGAGCTAAAAAAGGCACAATTCATAGTCTAATCCAATGAACATTAAGATCAATACGAGTTAAAAACTATGAAAATAAAGCAGAAGCTAGCTAAGATGGCTTAAAGAAAGAAAACGACGCAGAAACATAAATATTCTTACATTGCCAACAAAAACTGATCGAGCATCAACCTCCTCCTTGCCTGCTTGATTCGCTGCAATACTAGCAGGATCTGGAATAACAAAATTGAACCAAAAACTTTAGTCAAGAAGCAAAAAAAAACTCCATATACATAACATAATTCACAGTGGAATTCTAAGATGGATTCAAACACCACCAAGTAGCTACCAATTATCAAAAACCTAGCGAATTGCGGGAAGCACGATGATAATCATATCAAAGAAGCGAGTTATAGCAAAACCAAATCAAAGAGACGAAAACCTTGAGCTCCCATTTCCTTCTCGACCTTAGCCTGCATCTCACGCAGAGCAGCAGCTTCGTCCTCCATCTCTTTCAATCGTTTCTTCATTTCATCCAACTCCTAGAATTACAACAGCAATAACACAACAATCAAACACATATACACGCGATAACAAATCAATCGAGCTCAGTCACATAAAGATGAGCAAAACAGTAAGAGAGAAAGAGATAATAGTAGACCTTAACCGCATCATCATCAGCAGCAGCCATATCCAAATCGGGGTTGAGAGCCTCCATATCTCCATCCATCTCTCCGACGTCTGGAATTTCACCACCGTAAACCTCGTGCTCCTCTTCCTCCATCGTCTCTCTCGCTCTCTCTCCGTCGCGACGTTTGCTTTGTTTTCTTCTGAAAACGCTTAGGTCACTTTTTGTCAATTCGGATAGCGACACGTAATCAACCAAATAACGGCCCTTTATTATAACTTAATGGGCCTAATAAGGCCCAATTTTAAAAGACTTTTTAACATTCGAAATTACCCTATTTGATGACATCATCACCCAAAAACATGCGCCTGACAGAAAGATAATTGTCGAATCCGTCAAATCTCACCGAGCCGGCAGAATCCAACGGTTAATATTTAGACACGTCATCATTAATTAAAAATATTGACTAATAGTTGACAACGACGACAATACGACCGTATCAGATCTCTCTCTGCGTTTAAAACTTCAAAAAAGCTCACTTTTCGGTAAAAGCTTAAAACAGAGGATTTAGCAAGAGAGGATTTAGCGAGAGAGAGACGTTGAAGAAGATGACTAGTGGAGGAGGATACGGAGATCCGTCGCAGAAGATTGATTATGTGTTCAAAGTGGTGTTGATCGGCGATTCCGCGGTTGGGAAATCACAGATACTGGCTCGTTATGCTAGAGACGAATTCAGTTTGGATTCTAAGGCCACCATCGGCGTTGAGTTTCAGACTCGGACGCTTGTTATCGATCACAAGAGTGTTAAGGCTCAGATCTGGGATACCGCCGGCCAAGAACGGTAATCTCCGACCTCTCCCGGAACTTTTAGCTACTTCAATTGCTTGAACTTAGATCTCGTAAGATTTTACTGTTTCTCTAGATCTGGAAGATGATAGGTCTGCTTAGGATTTCGAATTCTAGTAAAGCTTACTGATCTGTATACGAAATTGGGAGGATCTGAAGTAAAATGGTAGAATCATTGAGAATTTGGGATTGGGATTTCAAAATTATGTATAGACTAGAATTATGTATATTACTATTCCAATGTTATTAAGCTTCTATAATTTTATGATTGGTACAAATTTGGACACTTTTGTTATACATTTCCCAGTGATGCTTCATCAACTTTATACATTCACTGATCTTTAATGAGTAAGCTAACCACCACATTTCATGCTTATCATATGCTTACATTGTATATCTTTCTATATGTGTGGTATTGGTTGAAACAGATACAGAGCAGTAACAAGTGCATATTACCGAGGAGCGGTTGGGGCGATGTTGGTGTATGACATAACCAGACGCCAAACCTTTGACCATATCCCAAGATGGTTAGAAGAACTACGTGCTCATGCAGATAAGAACATTGTGATAATCCTTATTGGGAACAAGTCAGATCTTGTGGATCAACGAGCTATACCGACAGAAGATGCGAAAGAATTTGCGGAGAAAGAAGGTTTGTTCTTCTTGGAGACATCTGCATTTAACGCAACCAATGTTGAGAGCGCTTTCTCCACGGTTTTGACTGAGATCTTCAACATTGTGAACAAGAAAAGTCTGGCTGCGAGTGAAGATCAAGAGAATGGTAATCCCGGGTCGCTTGCTGGTAAGAAGATTGATATTGTTCCAGGTCCTGGTCAAGTGATACCAAACAAGAGTAACATGTGTTGTAACTCTTAGATAAACCAATTCAATTCTTGAATGTTACTTGATAACAACAATATATAGATGTTTTAAAGACTCTGATTGGGATATTTCTCCTATCTAGAGCTGTGTGATTCATTTGTTGCTTAATGAGCAGTTTTTGTGGGGTTTTGGGGTGTTGAATCCAAGTATAACAAACCGATCTTAATTTGATCTTAAAAATTGGATATTAATTTGATCAACATGTTTTTATTCTCTCTACATTTGTAAGATTATTGTTACATTTTTGTTAATTACAAATATATACCAGCAATAACAACTTTTCTATTTCTCTTGTTACGTCAATGTGAAAAAGTAAAAATTAAAAACTGAAGCATCCGATTTTAATAATTGGTATCACAGTTCTGATAAATTCTCACTCGGCCGTTTTACCACTCGATTGCTTTATTCTCTCTAATTTCAGGTAATCTTCGAATCCTGCTTGATTCTTCAATCTTGTATGATTTGATCAGAAAGTTCAGGATTACTGATCTGATATGATGTGAGAAATCTGCGTACCATCGGCAATGGATTGTTTTACGTGATTAGAATTGATTTTGTCGTGATTGTTACTTCTCTTTTTAGCTTTTTATGGGGATGACAAGTTTTGCATTGCCTCCTTTGGTTAGTAAACTCAAATCATATGTTTCTTATGCAGCAAGTTGTCGATTTGAATGAAGAAATGAAATTAATTGATTAGGTTTTAGATAATTTTGCTGGAGAGTGTAGAGAAAGAGAGAGATCCAATGGCTGGTGCAGCAGCATTTGTTGAAGCTGATAATGCAGAGGAAATAATGGCAAGGATCGAAACCAAATCGCAGAAGATTGAAAGCTTACTCAAACAGTAATAACCCTAAAGTTCCTTTTTTCTTCCAACTTTCTCAGATGACCTAGGCTATAATTGTTACTTCGTTTTATTCAGCTACAAACATGTCGAAGCTCTTAAAACGGCTCTTGATGGTTCGCCACCTAAAACTCTCGACGAACGTTGCAAGGTCCTACTGTTTCCTCTACCATGCACATAAGTAGTTTGTTCATGATCAAAAAGATTGTGTAATTTATGATAAATATCTGTGAAATTGCAGTCAGCTAATTGGATAGTTGTGCACAGAGCTATCATGGCGATAAAGGATATCGAAGGAATGTTAAATTCTCTTACTGCCGAGTATTACGACATTCTCATGAAGTAAGTCTCTTGCCTTTTGCTCTGCTAGCTTTTAATTAGCGTGATGTGGAAGCAGTGTTTTGTTTGCTTAAATGGTGTGGATCAGGTACTTGTACAGAGGTCTTTCGACTGGTGACGAACCCACATGCGAACAGTGTTTGATGATTCACGAGAAACTAACAGAGAGAGCTGGTCTCGGTTGCATTCTCCGTTGTCTGAGTGATACTACCAATACCGTTTAAACCATTAAGCTGATCTTTTCATGTTACTTTTATTCTTGTTTTCTATGAATGTTTCTCCCAAATCTCAAGTTACTTCAATAGATTATAGAAAGTGGAATAAACCGGAGAACCTAAGATCCTTTCACAAAGAGATAGTCATAAAAGAACCTACGGTTACCTGGTTTTAAATTATATCTCATAACCAGGAAACTTAGAATCTACCGGCGACACAAGATCGAACCAGAGGCATACTGGTCCAGCTAGTCCCCGGAATAGCGAATAATCATGTTCTGTTTCTTGGCTTGTCATATTCACGAGCTCTATCGCATCACGGCACAAGTAACTCGCAAACGCTTTTGCTCTCTCTTCATATACAACATCTCCGGTTAAGCGATAAAGGGATAAGAAAGCGTAGGCATTACCAGCAACTCCATCAGCTAAACCTACCTTCTTCACCAAGCCACTCTTCCACACTACTTCTCCTGCTTCAATGGCTGCTTCGCGGAAATCCCTTTCCTTGGGAAACACCTGAGATGCTTTAGCCAAAGTAATGGCCATGCCGGTTGCTCCATGAGCCCATTGGACTAGCTTATCCCTCGGATTCCCTTCGCTGCACGGGTAGTTTCCGCTGTTCGGAAACCTATTACTCATCATATACCTCAATGTCCCTTGAACATCTTTAACATCCTCTTCCGATAGTGGAAAATGCAGCAATACATACAAGATTCCAGCTAATCCATTCGCAGCACCCCAAAATCGCGTTCCGTGAAACCTAAAAGCCACAAAAGTAAGATCAATTCCTACTAAAGATAAACAGGATTCTCTTTTAACAAACTATAGCTATTTTGTGAAACCTGTATAACAGAGGACAAGCTTCATGATCTGCAGCTCCAACTCGCCCACCGGCTAAGATGGCTGCAACAATGGGTGATAAGAGATGGTCAGGAACAGTTCCTTGGCCGAGATATCGGTTTAGGAACAGAGCAGCCCAAAGGAAACCCGCTCTTCCATAGAGAAGGTCATATGACATCCCAAATCCTCCTTCCTCTGGTCCTGCTGGTAACTCTCTCTCTTCTGCAAGCTGCTTGTAAGAATAACAAATCTTAAAGGCTCGTCACTTCACTAATCTTGCTTAAGGGTTAATATATGACACGTTGGATCAAAATACTGAATCTATAGCTTTTATCTGAAAGTGTTGTAAGCAAAAGAAATGGTGTATGAAGTCAAAAAGATTGGAACCTCAAGAAAAAGACCGAGGAAGAAGTCACGCTTTGATTGGTCCCCTCTGTAATTGGCTACAATTGCACCAAGCGTACAAACTCCTCCTCTTCCACATAAAAATGTCACGTGCCTATTCATGAGCATAACAAGTCCAATAATTTGTTAGAAAATGACAAGTCCATTCTAATGGGTGTGTAGATATTGTTATTATTCCAGAACCTGAAAATTCGTTCATACATACATAATTTTCTATAAACTATAATTGGTTAAACAGTGACATCTTTGTAATGACTCAATCTCACACATGTGTTTTCTATCAGACAGATTTTAATTAAGAATATTCTTTAAAATGGTTAGATTCCATTTTTTTTTTTTATGGAAGATGATATTTGATGTTTACTTGGCTAAGCAACTTAGTGACGAAGATATTTTCACCTGGTTGTGGCACGCGCAACGTTGGCACACGTGTCGATTATCTCTGCGCAAGTTAGCAGATCTTGATGGTTCCGCGTTACCTCGTACGACTTCAAGCAGGTGAACGCTGTGCCGAGTAGTCCTGTGTACACAGTCGGATCCAGCACTGGACCCGAACCAGAGGCAAGAGCTTCGACACCACCTTTCCACGTGGCCTCCACAACCTATACATACATCGACCAAAAAACATATATGAGCGAACGTACGGACTAGGCTTACATTAGCCGTCTGGGGCGTCGCATAGTTATCGTAACGCACCTGGTTCTTGAGTAACGTCGCTGCTCTGAGGAAAGATTCCGTAGGGAGAGAAATAGTCGGAGCCGACGGTTCGGAAAGCAAATGATCAATTTCGCCATTCTTTACTGTCTCTCCGGCGCCGTTACCATCGTCGCCGCATCTCCCCTGTTCCGTCACGAAATCCACCGACGACGACATAGCTCTCGCCTTTGTGTCTCTGTCTTACTCTTGATCTTGATTGATATCTTGAAGAAAGAATCAAATACGGGAGTTATATTTATTTGTAGTTTTTATAACAGCCGCTATTTATATAGTTTCTGTTTTTTTATTTATCTTTATTTATTTTAGTTCTATTAGACCAAATAAAATTACTGTAATGGATTTTTCTTCTTTTAAAAGAAATTTGTGAATCACCTTTTAGTTTAGTTTTGGTATAAAATATTTTAGTAATTTATTTGGATTAATTCAGTAGTTAATAAATATGTTAGGTACTTGAGTATGATTTTTAGCAGTTCCACACGTGTTTTCGTAATTTTGTGCATTTGGGTATAGGACCTACCAGTCTTTAAAATAATGACTTAAGCATCTTGGAAAATAAATGTGATGCTTCTATTAAAGTATCAAGAAACAAAGGAAAAGCTGAAAGTGGGGTTTAGGGTATTGGATTCTGGTTGCAGGACATGACCGTAATACACGTGAACCGGTAGACAGAGCCTAAACGTGTCAGCATCTTGTCGGCTCTATCATTTTTACGAATCGATTTGCCGTTAGATCTGGCTTAGGGGATATGGCATGGACTACGAACGCTCGATGTTATATACCTTTATAAATAAGGAATAAAAAAGTGCAGAGATTTGAGAATCTCATACTATATCAGACGATTAAAAAACTAATCGAATATGTAATGTTTTAGTTGATAAACGGATCAATTAGTTATATTTTTAAAATAGGTGAGTGTGAACGCGTCGAAATGTGTTTCTTGTCAATTTACGAATTATACATTTGGTTAGATAGTCACTTATTGAACATGAATCAGTGTATTAGCTGCTGACCTGTAAACACGTTTGGAAAACGTGAATCATGTGATATTCTTTCACGCGTGTTAATTAAACACCTAAACCCCGTATGTTGTAAAACGCATGTAGTCTCTATAGATCGGACGGCCCATATTTAATTCATCAAATTATATTTGTAGGTGTAACCAGGCCCAGTTACTGACCATCAATATCAGGCTTTGTAAAGTGCAGCCCAGTTCCTAGAGGCCTAACTTTGTTGAAATTCATTTTATTCAATTAAAAATAGTGGAGTTTTTTTTTTAAGACAACTAATTAATAATTAATTATGAAAACCCAAAAAAAACAAACAGAAAATTCAAAATTTCATGCGAAAATGCGCAGCATGATATCAAAAACTTCGTGCTTGCGCAAGAATTAAGCATTTTCATTAAACAAAAATTAAAAAAAAATGTGTTCCTTGACTTTCTGAAACAACCAATTACCTTACAACTTAAAATCATATTTATCAGAGTACTAATGGATTAAATTTGACGCAAACAAATATTAATTTTAGATTTGATGGTTGAAATTATTTAATATTAATCAGACTAATTCTTCTCAAAGTCTCTCAATTCTCAACTCTCACCAAATAACGAAGATAAATATTTACGTTTTCTTTTTAAAAAAGCATTAGAGCGTGGAAAAAGCTGCTTCTTCTTCTTCGTCAATGAACCGAACCGAGATCGAACCAAGGAAACGAAACTGAAGAACGAAAAAAAGGAACAACAAACTAGAGAGCGACCTTCCTCTTACCGGCGCGTTACTCTCACGCGCTAACGTACATATAGACGAGTCGAGCGATCTCGCAGCGGCGTTTATCGATACCCTAAGCTCGTGGTTGTTTCAGATTTTTGTTAATTGAATTCTCTGCATCGAGATAGAGGGAGATGTGGGTTTTCTATCTGATCTCGTTGCCTCTAACCCTAGGATTAGTTGTTTTCACGCTCCGATACTTCGCCGGACCGGAGATTCCTCGGTACGTTCTTATCACCGTTGGATACACCTGGTTCTGCTCTGTCTCCGTTATCATCCTCGCTCCTGCCGACATTTGGACGGTAAGTTTTACTTTCCATGTTTTCAGCCAATACGGACTTGTGCGATTCTGATCGAATTGGCCTTTACGAGCTTACGATTTTGAATTTAGGAGTCGTCTTACTTGATTTGGAATTGAATCGTCGGTTATAATTAAAGGGTTCTTTCTGATGCCTGGAAGTTTCATAGGATCATACGTTGAATTGAGATTTAGCTGAAGAATGTGGTGTTTGAATACGGCTTATACGCATTTGTTAGACCTATATTGAAATTAGTATTTAGTGGTGAAAGAGTTTGAAATACTCACTGAAGGTTTTTAAGCATGAAGCTTAGTTGATTTGGTAGTCAAACAAATTGTGTTTATGGATAGATAGCTTTGGTCTCTCATGGTTGTGAGCTGTTGAGGAATGTTTTTGGGAAAGTTTCAATGGTAGCTAGATTTTGGTTGCCATGTATGATTTGGATGTAAACCAAACTAGAATAACTAGGAGATGTCTCATATGAAATTGTTTTGCTTCATTTGTCTTCTTATGTTCTGCAGACACTATCTCTGCAACCTGATCATCCTGAGAATGGCGCCATTTCCTTCTTATGGAGTTGGTCATACTGGAGTACGTTTCTACTCACCTGGTATGAACTGGTCAAGCTTTTCAGTGCTTTTTACCTGACACGTCTTCCCCCATATTTTCAGAATATTGTGTCTGTCTTTTGATCAAATCCAATATTAGGTGGTGAAACCAGATTACTTTTGAAAATATTACCTAGTTAACATGACAGGACGTGTCCAGTGTAGGTCAAATAAGTTCATCTACATGGTTGTTATCTTTAAGGCGTAAATTTTGTTTTGTTTGGCAGTATTTAAAATGCACTCACACAATCCATCTACATTGTTTTTGTAGCTTATAGATGTACATTACCTCATATATTAAACTATGTTACCTCTAAACAGGGCTGTGGTGCCCCTTATTCAGGGTTTCGAAGATGCTGGAGACTTTACCGTGTCTGAGCGATTGAAGACTAGCGTGCATGTCAACTTAGTTTTCTATCTAGTACTGGGATTCATTGGTCTTCTCGGTCTTATCCTTCTCATCATGATGCACAGAAACTGGTAAGTTGTCCCTTATGATCGGATATGCTTATATATTGGCTTTGCATGTCATACCTTGTTATTAGCTCTTCTATTAAAAAATGCATGATCCAACTGCTAAGTATTGCAATTGCTCATCTGACTTGCTGGGTTTAGAAAATCTGCTGCCAAATCTTTCTCAATTTTTTCTCGGGTGGAAGTTACATTCGTTCCTGGACTATTTGACTGAGACATTCTTGTACGCTAACAGGACAGGAAGCATTTTGGGTTATGCTATGGCATGCTCAAATACTTTTGGGCTGGTCACTGGTGCATTTCTCCTTGGCTTTGGCTTGAGCGAAATACCTAAGACCCTCTGGAAGAATGCAGACTGGACCACACGCCAAAAAGTTCTCTCGCACAAAATTGCTAAAATTGCTGTGAAACTTGATAATGCCCATCAAGAACTTTCAAATGCGATTGTAGTAAGTATTATCTGGAATTAACAAGATTTCATTCTCATCCGATTAGATATGCCCTCTCTGCTTCAAACTTGATTTAGAACCTTAGACCATGACATAATCAGTGGTGCTATTTAAGATATAGGGAGATATTCCATTTAGCAGGCTTGAATTCAAATTAACTTCACTTCACGTGATTAAGTACCTTAGAGTTTTAGCAATTTAAATAACTTCACGTTGTGCTCCCTCCAGAAACGTTTCATGTATTGTTTTCTTATCAGACTGTTTATCACTTCATAACCATTGCCTTGCTAGGTTGCTCAAGCGACTTCAACTCAAATGTCCAAGCGTGATCCTATGAGACCATACATGAATGTTATAGATGCTATGCTGGCTAAAATGGTAACTTCTATATCCCACTACCCCCTTAGGTTGTGGACATACATTGAAACTTCTCCAGTTTTAATGATGATGCTCTATACAGTTCAGGGAAGACCCATCATTTAAGCCACAAGGTGGTCAATTGGGCGAAAATGATATGGACTATGACACAGATGAGAAATCTATGGCGACGTTAAGGCGGCACCTTCGAAATGCTAAGGATGAATATTATAGATATAAAAGGTATAGAAAGGTTTCTATTGGCACTGTCTTAACTTCTATGTTACTTTGTTAGGAAACTCGTTCCATTGATAGATTAAGTTACTGTATTATATAGAAATATTTAGTAATGTGTCACTATGGCTGTTTGCAGTGAATATCTAACTTATGTTACGGAGGCCCTTGTTCTTGAAGATACAATGAAGAATTATGAACGTCGTGATGCAACTGGATGGTCAGATTTTCAGTCATTTCATCTCTCATACAGTATACGATTATCTCTTTCGTTATTAACTTAAACAAGTTTATGATACCTTTCACCTGAAGAATCTTTGTTGCACCGTATTTCAGGAAATACATTTCGAGCTTCAGAGCCACTCGAACTGGGAAAATGGGGAATCTTCTCGATTCATTAGGTAAACTCTTTATATACTTTTGTACTCATTCTCTCTTCCGACCTGCTGTACGGGATTACTGAAGTGGAAAGTTTCATGACTATACCCACTTTGAAAGAAAAATAAAAGAACGAACGAGAACATCCCTGAATATTTTTGTACATTGCTACCATTGGCAGAATTTATGTGGAGGTGTATATTGAAGAAACAAATTCAGATGGTGTTGGCAGTAGTTATGGGGATTATGTCTGCTGCAATTCTTTTAGCAGAGGCAACTCTCCTTCTTAGTAAACTGGACTTGTCCCTCTTCTCAATACTTATAAGCTCTGTGAAATCCGATGAACTGCTAGTGCAGGTATGTGTACTTTTACATTTTATTCAGTTCTCACTTCAATGGAGTGGCGTGATATCTTGTTATCTTAGAGTAGCAAATTGTTTCGCCTTACCAGTAAATTCCTCTTCAATCCTGATCATTTTGCTTTCAGGCATTTGCTTTTGTACCTTTGGTGTATATGTGTGTCTGTACATATTATTCACTTTTCAAAATTGGGATGCTGATGATTTATTCCTTGACTCCTCGACAAACAAGTTCTGTGAATCTGCTAATGATTTGCTCGTAAGTGAATATCTATCCATCATTTTTCTTAAATAAAAAATTTACATGCTTATAGCTGGTTTATATGTATCTCTTTAGGATGATTGCTCGATATGCGCCACCAATATCTTACAATTTTATTAATCTCATTCAACTTCATTCTGAGACTATATTTGAGAAGGTATTTCTTTTTATCTCTCCCTTTGCGCATTTTGTTGTCTTCGAAATCTTAAGAGACATGATATATATGTGCTTCTTTGCAATGTTTTTTTCATTTGGTTCTACAGAAAATGGGTAGAATCGATGATGCTGTCCCGGTCTTTGGACAACGGTTCAATGAGATCTATCCTCTCATAATGGTTATCTACACATTGCTAGTTGCAAGCAATTTCTTCGATCGCATATTTAATTACTTTGGTAGCTGGAAAAGATTTAGATTTCAAACAGAGACCGAAGATACGGACGGATTTGATCCTTCGGGGTTAATGATTCTTAAAAAAGGTAAAAACACTATATTGATCTTTTTCTGCATTGAGATTTGATCCATAACCCTTGTTTTGAATTCATTTTCCATTTATAATAATGGTTAGAACGAACCTGGCTCGAAGAAGGACAAAAAGTCGGCGAGCATGTTCTTCCATTAGCGAGGAACTTCAACGATGTTGACATTGAACCAGGAAGCAATTTCTCTGTAAGTAGTAAAACCCATAACATATAAAAGCGGAGCTCATAGTACTTGTTCCAAATTCTGACTATGATATTTGCAGGAAAATTCTTCTGTTGAAATGAAGATGTCGTCGAGCTATGACATAGACACACTAAAAGGAAGTTCATCAAAAGACGATATGTCCCGTAAATACGGATCAGCTAGAGAAGCAATCACTAACAAATATGCAGCCATTAGAGAACAACAGAACAAACACTCGCCATCTTCTATGACAAAGCCAGAGAACATGGCTTCAGCTAAAGTGTCCTTACTCGAAACAGACAATTCAGGTCCAAGTAACGGTCAAGGATCTGGAGAGCCATCTTCTCGTCTGGCTTCCACATGGCGAAACATGAAACTAGGAATCCAGAGTTTTAAAGAGAATGTAGCTACCAAGAAGTTTCTTCCATTAAGACAAAGCCCAGAAACAACAGCACTAACAAGCACAAGAGTAGTGACTTCATCAGTGCCACAGTCGCTAGATGAGATATTCCAGAGACTTAAAAACCGGTCTGTAGAACACAGCCCCTACCTCGATGATGATGATGAAGTTTGATTATGAAGATGGTGTTCATTAATGATGAAAATTTAAAAGAACTCCATTTTAACACCAGATTTGTTCACCATAGTATATAACAACAATTTTACAAAAAACATCTAATTTGGGAGTTGGAAGGGTCCATTTTTTGTGTTGTAGGTTTTTATATGTTACCTGTTAATGACATGTTATATACTTTTGGATTATATAATACGATATACATAAAGTACTCGGTTCATTTTAAAATCCGTGATGGATTCCATGTTAATACAGATATTAATATATTATAGATGTCTTATATGACAAGCCACTTATATAACACGTAAGTTTTTTTTTTTTTTTGGACAAAA
>Ga0041059_1001261_pt1 | contig 20262 bp, 14 predicted proteins | sample AraColnosormetaG_FD_56232 | JGI IMG/M metagenome (GOLD analysis project Ga0041059, IMG submission 56232) | Arabidopsis roots microbial communities from North Carolina, USA - Col MF nosort | ecosystem: Host-associated > Plants > Roots > Unclassified | place: USA: North Carolina | collected... | reverse complement strand
CTTCTTCTTCTTCTTCTTCTTCTTCTTCCTCCTCTTTTCCTTCTTCTTCATAACCCTCAAGCCCTAGAGACTGGTTTAGGCACTCTTGAGCTTCTTCTAGCACAGATTCATTTGCATCGGTTGCGTATAATATCTTCTTAACCGCTACCACTATCTGCACACATTGTGGTTTCAACAAAATCATATATGGTTTGAGTTCAAACTAAGAAAAACAAAGACAGCATATCAACAACAAAAATGATGACATTTACCGGAAGATCATCGAGTTCAGGAGTCTGACATAGTATCTCTATATCCCGGAGCTTAGAGAAGTAAAAATCTCTTTCTTTTTCCAAGAGATCAACCGAGACCTTGAGATCTTCTACCTGGTATTGTGAAAAGAAAATTTCATTATAAGTCTATCTTCATTAACAAGAAGAAAAGAATGAAACCGAATGGTTAAGAGGGATGATTAGATGTTTGATTACCTCCTTTGACAGAGCTTGCACTTCGGCTGATGAGTTGCTCCCACCTCCAATTCCATGTGATTTTGCTTGCTTGGGACCTAGGAGTTATAATTTTCAATGACCTTGAGAAAATTTGGATAGGCAAGCAATAGGATAAGAGAAGCAAATTCAAAGGCATACCAGCTGGTTTGTTGGAAGTAGCCACAGGAGGATGATGCATATTGTTTGTTTGCAATGACTTTGAGATCTTACTAGATCCCTTTACGCTTTTCTCTCTCCCACCTCTTGATCTTCGTTCTACTGGATTATAATTCCTACAATGATGAAACCATTGGATTGATGGTAAGAAGACTTTTACTTGTTCTTGGATTAAAAGTTGAGAGAATAGGTATAAAAGTCCATACTCGTTCATAATGCCGCCATTTATTGAATCGCAAAAACGTTTCAACCATTGAAGAAACTCCAAATTGTCTAGTGGTCGGCCTTTGACAAGCCTGTTGACTTCCAATGGCTAAGACAACAGCATTGTGAGTAATATACATATTTGAAAGCATTAGCACACAGAAACTTTATCCCAAGCAAAATGTAATGATATCTAAGAGAAAGAAGTACCTTTGTAATTTTCAATTTGGTGAAGACTTCTTGCATGACCTTGTAGTTTTGTATCATTTCGTACTCGTTCTTTGCTTCAAAGTTAACCTAAAAAGTGGGAGATTTAGATTGCTCTGTGAAAAAAGCAAACAAGAGATGCCGATAAAATGTGAATAATAAAATCACCTTGTGCATTGGCACAACTCCTGGAAAAGTCATGTCCAACATTTGACATTGCACAGCACCTGATGCAGCCTAGCAAAACCCAACCATAAGCCACTTAGATAAACAATCTCACAAGCAAGACGAATTACAACAGTTTCAATGCTTACTTGCAAGTGTATCAGTCGAAAATCAAACAACTAAGAAAAAATGAATCTTTTTAACTTGGGAGGTCCAGAACAATAACACATTTCAACAACTAACATGAGTTTGCTTCCAAAAGCTAGCTAAGCATTGAATCATCAAATACACACACACAGAGCAAGAACCATCAGAGAATCAATGAAGTTGCATCTTAACACACACAAAAACACCTTAACTATCAGACAGAACCAAAGATAAACCAGTTCCCCCCAAAACACTTGTTGTATAGATCAGCAATATCATTTCAAGAAATCGAGTGAGAGGACCACACCGACAAATCTGTTGGATCATGACAAGAAATCAAATTCCAGAAACCCAATTCCCCCCAAATTACCAAACAAAATTGCACCAGATCAACAACACATTCCTCAAAATCAATCCTCTTAAGCCACCGACATTATCAAAACAAAACCCTTTTAAAGCGAAAGGCACGTCCTTTATAAATCAATTCCATGACAATGCACACAATGGAGAAATCTATCCATGGAAACAAACATGCAGATTACAAAATCCAGCAATTTTTTTATAAAAGTACCTCTTCGATACGAGAGAGATTGAGATGAAGGCGGTCATTGATCCAACTCAGAATCTCATTCCTTCCAACAAAGTAAGCACTATCCATCATCCCAATGTTCGTCGCCATTTTTGAACCCCTCTCTGAAACGAAAGAAGCCTCTTTTTTCGTTTGTTGTTGTTTCTAATGGAAACCCAGATGCAATGTGATATAAAAAGGTAAGAGAATCAATTTGGTTAGGTGAAACCGAAAACAAACAAAAAAATGATTTTTGTTGTTTAATTTCTAAAGGAAAAAAATGGTTCGATCTGTTTCGGGTTTTGCTTGTTAGGAAGAGAAAACTGAAGCAGAGAAAAGGACGGAGAAGCAAAGGTTAGAGATAGAGAGAGAGAGAGATAGACAAAGAAGAAAAAGTGCAAAAGATAGAGAGAATTTGATTCTTAATTTAATTATAACTTATTTTATTAGTCGTTACACTTAAAGAAAATAAATAATTATTTTTAAAAAAAAAACTCTATGTGTGGATAAATTACTCTTAACTTATTAGATACGGATGCTTAGGATTACATTTGTGATAATGACCGATGCTTAATAGACTAAGTTTTGATTTTTCTTTTATTTTTTAAAAAATCAAAGAAAGAAACAATTTCTCTATATTTAAATGTCCTCAAAGAGGCAAAAACTTGTTGTTGGTTAGTTTCGGTAACAGCTAATGTGAGAGTTCACAATAATAACGATGCTGATTTGGACTGTGTAATATGTAACGCCTTCCCACGTGGGTCTTGCCTTTTAGTAAACATGGTAAAATATACATTTCTTATGAAACTTATCATTTCGACTTTATTTTCTTCCCCAATTGAGAATGATTTTTTGTTGCAATTTTTTTTTATTTCTTTCTGTTTATTGCATTCTGTAACATTTCTCATATCAGACTTTATTTAGTGTAAATAGCATTTATTGAGATGAGGGTATTAAAATTAGTTGTCTATTTTACCAACAAGATATGTGTAAGGTAGGAAATCAATTTCTTTTGTTAACAATAAAGTAGAAAATCATTTAAGAATGACAACATCAAATTAAACATATTTTCGTGACGATGAAAAGAGACATTTATTTCCATGACAGACTTCACATGATGTATGTAAATACAATATGTGAATAGAATCAAATTAATTAGCTCCGGTTCAAACACACAATGCTTTTGGTAACGTGGTAAGAAAACGAATATATGGCTAGTACACCTACTCATTCTTATTCTCTTTACAGCTATAAGATTTTTGGCTTTACCATTTCTTTAGTGTCAACTCTTCTTCATACTGCTTGTTTATAGTCGAGTAAGTCGACGAATATTGAAAGAAAATATATCTACTCCGAGCCCGTGAGCGACTGAGCGGTGAGCTACGCTATCAAAACCTCGTTTCTGAATTCTCTCATCATTGGTCGAGGAAGAAAGCAATATACGATACTAAATTGATCATAGCTAGTCTAGACTCTTACCTTTTAGTTCACTATTATTTTTGTGCTCAGATTTTATTACATAATTATATAACTCACTCAATTAACATTTATTTTGATATTAAAATTCCTTAGCAGTAACAACAAACTTCATAAAACCCGAAAACAAAGAAAAAGAGGAGAAAACAAGTATTTCGATACACTAAGATCAGGATGCTCAGCTACAACTAGCCGGAAGTAGTTTACTAGCTACTAGCCTAGTAGATATAGGCGTCATCAAAAGCCGAATGACCAACATATTTTGCTGATGTATCCACCTGAAAATATAAACGTTCAAGAGATTGATGTGCCTTATAGATCGAACATTAGGTCACAAATAGGGTCTTATAGAGTAATAGAGAGTTAAGAGGTCATACCGAGCTCACAATCTTTTCCTGAGGCGCACCGGAATCATTTACTGGAGTAAATTTGCCAGCGGTTGCTCCCAAGTCGTCATCCTTCTTGGCTGGCACGTACCATACGTTAACAGTATGTGGGCTTAAAAGGAATGAACGCACATAGTGCTCGTAGAGATAAGCAGCACCGTTCATGCCCGGTAAGACCAACCAACTAGTTAGGGCTAGCTTTGCGTATGGATATAATGGGATCCTGATCATACCATAAATCTCGAAACTTCAGTCTATATAATTGAATCAATGAACCACCGTTACATACAGCTCAGTTTATCTCCTGAAGTCAGTCTAGGAATGTTAAACATAAGCTCATCCGTTACCTGAAGTACCTTACTTGGACTACAAGAAAGGTAAATCTATGTACCCCCCAAACCAACTTTTTAATAAATTTCATATAGTAAGGTCGGTAGGTAAAATCCAAGTCATCGATTTTATCACAAATTTTAAGAGCCCTAGAAACAAACATATTGTGTGTGACTGTGACCTTACTCTCTTTTCATAAGTAGTAGCTTGCGTAATCAAGAAAGGTTTAGAGATTTTGTGTGAAAGTTACCATTCGAGGAGTCTGAAAAAAGTGAGCTCAAAGAGTTTGATAAGTGAATAGAGAGCCCAATACGTCAACCATTGCTTGTCGTCTCCATGACTCCTCGACTCTATTGCCCTCACTGATGCATATCTGTGTAAACCAAAATCCAAATTAAAAAGAACTCAAGATTTGACATATATAATATATTCTCAGGAAAATAAAGAGATACTTGTATGAAACTTACAGAGGATAAACCAAGCTAATCACAGGTCTGCACACCAAGAAGGATCAAATTAATGGAGAAAATAAAACGAGAAAAAAAATCATAATCAGGCTAAATAATACTAATTAAATTACCCAGCGATGACATCGAAGTTCTTAAAGATGACCTTCACTAAACTTCCGATTCCGGAACTCATTTTTGCAGTTGAATTGTTTTTTTTGTTTTTTCACTCACACTCTCACCAGTACTCACCACCGCCTTTTGAGTTTTCTTAGCTTTCTCTGTTTGTGTTTTGGGCAAGACTACTATATGAAGTAAGCAGGGCTTGTGAACACGTGTCCGTGACTATGAGAGGAGTCAATAGGTAATTTAGCCACGTGGCTTGATCTGAAACCTAAATAAGTAAAGTTGGTGGTAGTTTTCTGACCGTTCGATTTCATCAATCTCACATTTCTCTATTTCTCAGTCCTCTGTTCTAATGAAAGTGAATCCAATGTTTTTTATTCTAGTAAAGGGAACAAAATAAGCCTTTAATTTAGATTACAATTATTTAGTTTTGGTCGTGATCCAATGCATTACGTGCCACTAAACTCGGTGGATAATGACACGGCACCAGTTTATTGGGGTTTTGTGACGATTGTCGAGTTTGAATAACAAAATTCAAATGATTTACACACGTCATAAAGACTCTTCTCCAAGCAACTATGAGATTGATGAACAAGGTTGTTTGACCAAACTATTTAACGAATTTTCTTTTTATCCCCACTTGTGGTCTGTATGCATAAAAGTCCATTGTTTCAAGCAATACTCTCAAGTCTAAAGAAGAATAAAAAAAATGGATGAAGAAGTTGAGAACAAAGTGATACTCCATGGATCATTCGCGAGTCCTTACAGCAAAAGGATTGAGTTAGCCCTAAGGCTTAAATCCATACCTTACCAATTCGTGCAAGAAGATCTCCAGAACAAGAGCCAAACCCTGCTCCGGTATAACCCGGTTCACAAGAAGATCCCGGTTCTTGTCCACAACGGTAAACCCATCTCTGAGTCCTTGTTTATCATTGAATACATCGACGAAACGTGGAGTAACGGTCCACATATTTTGCCAGAAGACCCTTATAGAAGATCTAAAGTCCGGTTTTGGGCTAACTACATCCAATTACATGTGAGTAAATCTGATAAACCCTAACTTTTTAATTCAAGTTTTTAACTTTACTGAATTTTTATTGTGCAGCTTTACGATTTGGTGATAAAAGTGGTGAAAAGCGAAGGAGAAGAGCAAAAGAAAGCTCTCACAGAAGTAAAGGAGAAGCTGAGCGTTATAGAGAAAGAAGGGCTTAAGGAGATTTTCTCTGACACTGATGGTGAACCAACTGTGACGAACGAGACCATGAGCCTCGTAGACATTGTGATGTGCACTTTGCTTAGCCCTTACAAGGCACACGAAGAAGTTTTGGGTCTGAAAATTATTGACCCAGAGATAGTTCCTGGTGTCTACGGGTGGATCAATGCTATAAACGAAACCAGCGTGGTCAAAGATCTAAGTCCTCCTTATGAACAAATCCTAGAGATTCTTCGGGCTTTCAGACAGATGTCTCTCTCTCCCGTTCTTGAAACTTATCAGTCATAACTCTTAAGTTTTGGATTGCTTGATGCAAAGTTATAAAATTATGTGCTCTGTTTTCATATGTTATTCTCTGTTTTTGATACCTTTCTAGTGGTCTTGCCTCAACAGACAACATCATCAAGCCCAAAATAAAACGGATTGATTTCTACAAACAGTTTCTGTTGGGTTGTTGTTTGTCATTACTATCAACGGAATCGAGCGAGTGAGACCCAATAACGTTGAAGAATTTTTGGGCCTAAAACTTAAAAGGCTCAATTTATAAACTATCCCAAGCCCATTCTTGAAATTGTCGTTGGTGATTGTGGTGTCAACACTTTCACTTGATAAACATAAAATACGGTAGCTTAAAAAAAAAACGCGAGTAAGGAAGTCTCAAAATACCTAAATTCAATGATATATACACGAAAGGCGAAACATTAATAAATAAGGTAATAACACCACACATAAGTTTTTGATTAATATACTCCACTATACATACATGATACATCTCTAAATTCGAAGTTGAGTAAACATTTAGCCTCTAAGTAGATAATTAGCCACAACCATCCGATATTTCAAACGATTACTTAAACGTTCTCTAATTTCGATGAATAGTAATTGTCGAATTATTCAAGTTATGAAAATGATTTTCTAGTTGATTCTTTAACTTATAAGGTTGCTGTTAGGGATTTTCATGAAATTGTCACAGAACATAAATTATGAAAGTACAAAATCTATATATATATGGTCCCAATTTTATGTGTCGGTAATTGATCGATCATATCTTGCCAAACCTAGCAACTTTTTTGAGTCCGAGCATCCTCACTGAGATTAAGTCAACAAACTAATTTCTCCTAACTATTAATAAGACAAAACATTTAGTTTGTTTGTTTTTATTGCTATATAGGTGTATCATGTATACAAAACAATCATTTCCATATTTCTAAGAAAAAAATAGGTAACTAATTTATATATTATTTTCCAGTATTAGATTTTGCTTAACAAGTTCAGTTGTTTGAACTTTGAAGAACGACTTAACGTAAATTAAATACTCAAAATCAACAAATCACTAATTCACTATTGCGCCACATTATACAAAAAACCATCTCCCTACAAAATATCAACATATTCAAGCTATTCGTAGGGTGTATATGTATGTCAATGAAATTGAAATAAAACCATAAATGCAATAAAAATGAATAAAAGTTTCGTTTTCGGAACTTGGAAATCCAGGCTTTACTTTCTCAATAATGTGAACAAATTCAAATGAGAATTGACTTATACTCATCGAGCTCATAACTGCAAAAAATAGTCAACTTTGAAACCCCTCTAAGATCATGCCACGTTCAAATTCTATCACGTAGACATATGTCGATACGCTATATGGTCCCATACAAAATGCCTCGCCATAATAGTTATAATATGATTCAATCGCCAATAATTTGTATATTCTCAGGAAAAATGCATATAGTATATCAAACTAAATCTGAAACTATAATTAAATAATACACCGCCCATTATGTATCGAGTAAATTTGAATTGAAAGATTTCGTACCTTGGAGATTATTGTTGTGATCTTCAATAGCCGGTCACCACGTGTTAACATTCACGAACTTTGTACAAGGAGTGGAGAACAGGAGAAGCGTAAGCGTTCGCAAATCAAATCGTTCGAGCACCAAGATGACGACGTGTGGCAGAGATTTAGTTATAAGTGGAGACCACAAAGCTCTAATACGATAAAATATTGCTTTTAAGGTGGGACCTGCCATATACCTAATTCCTTTTGAGTATTTTCTTCTGTCGTCTTGTGTGCTTTGACTTGTCTTGTCCTAGATCCTCGCTTTCTATATCCGGAGAAGGCTAGGTGGTTTGATCTCTACCGTACACGTGTACATTCTCCCATGTCAGTTGATTACGTGGCCATTGAAGCGTTGCATCGGTGTGTAAATGAGTGGGAATGAATGATTTCGAAGTCCTAAGAAAATGATCGAAGAATGTATTCTTTATCTTTTTTCGTTATTGCTTTTTTTTTTGTATGATTGTATCATATCATGTGTTCGAATACTAGCAGCTTTGATGATGTATATGGTGCTAAAAATAATTCATCACGATTTTGAAGGCAATTTCTGATATGTTTTTGTCCACCACACACTAATCCTTTAAACCAGACGGTTGATACATATGAGAATTCGAATTTTAGTGTTACTATAAATCTTTTGCAGTGTCATCTGCAATATTTGTTAATGTATTGTTTTGTTCAAGGGGAGAAATTGTCAAAATTAATTCATGAAAGTAATATGGAAGGATTAGATTAGCACTAAGCAAATCCAAAATTCCAACCATAGATTCAAGCTCTTCCAAAATAAAGTTACAATTGTGTACAAACAATTTGTGCCACTATTCAATCATCACAATTCACAAGTTTTCCGATTTTAACTTACAGTTAATTTGCATGAAACTTTTTACCAAGTTACATGTTTATTATTAAGTATTAGTCGTCCGATGTTTTACCGAACCAAACATCTAATGCTAACAACAAAATATTAATACATGCGAGTTTAAGATAAATTGATTGATTTAACCAATATAGTACTATAAACCGAAGAATTTAAGTGTTGATACATCCTATATCTTACCGTATTCATATAGTTTAAAACCTTATTTATAATTTTAACCAACCAATCTGCATCGTTGCATAGATTCTTCCTTAAAATGCGTACGTACCAATAATTTTGTTATCAGTTTTTTTTAGTTATTTAAATTAACAACGTTAACTTACTATTGACGTGGTCAATCTTCACAAACCGACATTGAAACTTTGAAAGTGATGGTTCAAAAATACCCTACGGAAAAGGACAACATTATGCTATAAAGAGAGAGTTTAGACACGTTAAGTCAAAATGTTTAGGTTATTAATTATAAGATTTAGAAGATCAGATAACGATTCGTTGAGTTTATTTTAAACGAATATGTTTGTGTTGGCATAGGCTTAGTGGCATCTCTAAACCCAATAGTTAGAAACCCATGTGTATAGATTCATACTCATACATACTCACAAAGTCACAATCAAATATCTTACTAAAAATTACAGGGGGATCGGATACCATATAAGCTATGTAATATGAGATCTAGAACCAAAATTAGGATATGTATATTATTGTACATAAACTAATATACGTTTTTACGAAAACATTCTATTTACATTTCAGATAAGTCTTGCAGATTATAGCGGGACAGATAAAGACGTTTTCGTTAATAGTCTCAACGGTTTGGTTCATTGGACAAAATATCTATGTCAAGTTATAAGTTTTTCACACTGACTATCAATTCATTTGTTTGAAACATCCAGCTCTTTTCCTCTCTGTTTTACAACACTTGCTGTTTACATGTTGGTATGTAATTTTTTTTCAAATAGAGAAACCAAGTAAAATCCAAAACGATATGGCATGGCCGGCCAAAACCACTATATCAAGATTTGGGTCCAGTAAAATTAAACACTATGCATATTATATATGAAATTGACCGCAAACATCAGATATCCCGGAAGAAAATAGCTGTGAAGTCTCCAATCACAATGTACTAACCTCTTGTCGGAGAGTTAATATGTTATACCTAACTTTAATCTGGAATTTGAAAGCCTTTATTATAGAAATATACATAAAACCTAAAAAATACCTTAGTAAAAATATCGAACCTAGCTATATGTATATTCGTTTCAGCAGATTTAGTCCAAATTGCCAAAATTATCAAGCTTTAAATGTTTGACTTATGCTATCTTAAAACAAGAGATCCGTGACTTTTAAAAATCAGAGGATGCAGCAAGTTGGATTGGAAAGTTTCATACTTTCTTAGGAATAGCAAGTGTCCTACACTTTGAATTGGTCAAAAAATTATCGTCATGTACTAAATGAAGATTAGGTAGAGCAGATTTTCTAGCTTGCATGCGCAAAATGACGTTAAATGATATATAAACATCAATTTGTTCTTACAGTTTGATTGAGTAAAAAGTATTTATAAGTTCCGAACCAAATCTTCATACATGTTTTCTAACGAGAGATCAAAACATGATAAATGCAGTGCCTACTCCCTTCCGCATACGGTATTCGAACCCAACACTTGGACCAACTTTTCCTAAATGTGTCTCCTGGTTCAACCGTTTAAGGTACGGACCTTCTGGATTAAACATAAAATTAAATTATATTGTAGTTACTCATCGAAAGTGGGTAGTACACTGTTACTATACTGTCATTCTTAATTGCTTTTGCTTATGTAAGAGTTGTTGATCTTTTATTGGCTGTTTAACTGGTGAATGCTTTCGTAAATATATTTTGGTTTATATGAAATGTTCATGTCAAATAATTTGATAATGTTTTAATGTTGGACAGTCTAAAACTTTAATGTGACGGGAAAATTGCAACCTTACTGTTTCCTAAGAAGTACATGGGCAACATCACAGTAACAATATACACGTACGTCAATCATCGCTGCATCATTAGACGATGGGTACAATAATCTATGTTATTGTTTCATTTTTTAAAGAAAACTATCCTAATTTTTCTCGTTGGATGCTGGCACGTGTCGCTACACTCACATTAAACCCTTAATTTTTGGGGATTAAAATATTGAACCCTAAATTTTGCTATTGATATTATATTTAAACCCTAAGTTAACCTACCAATTATTTAATTAGATAGCGTATAAAATAAGATATGACCCAAAGTTCGTCTACATCCAAAAGACGACCATAGTCGTTGACTTGTTTCATCCCATATTAATCTTTTGGAAACTATAGGAAGCATCGTAGAAACTTTCAAATTGATTGTAGAAAAAAACAAAGAAACTTTAGTGCTCGAAGATGCAGTTAATAATATATTTCTAAGACCGATTAAGTATAAACTAAAGTTGGGTTGATATAAAATAATGTCACCATAAATAATCATAACTTTATCATTTTGGTCTCCCGGTAGTCCGGTACTGTTTTTCGTTATATTGATAGTTTCAAAATCTTACAAAGCTTTTTAGAGCCTTTTCCTCGAAAAGCAACTATGTTTTGAGTTTTGACTTTAGCTTTAATTTATACTCTTAAATAAATAAAACAGTGAAAAAGTAGGTTTGTTATCCTCAATCTCGCGTGTAAATTAGAATATGGTGGCAGTAAATTAAAGCCATTTTTAACTACTGAAATAATATGTTCAATTAGTTGGCTTAATAGAAGAAAACATGAAAACATGTGCATTTATAAATTAGTACAGTTCTATAAAATACTTAATATATGTTTCAAATATAGTACTATAAGTAGGTATCTATGGTCAATGTAAAGTTAATATGTGACCCGGATGATGAGTAAATAGAAGGTATGGGCGATGTATACCCAAGGACGTGGTGTATTATGTACTACAGTTTCAACCGATTTTGTTTTTCATGAAGTTTTTAACTAGTCGTTGAAAATCATAATTTATATCCATTATGATATAGTATTAATGTGCAGACATTATTTTTAATTCATTTTAGAAGCTCAATGCACGTCGGAAGAAAAAAATTATTTTAGAAGCTCAATGCACACAGCCACGACGTGCTTCGCAAATCGCAACATTCCTCATGTTTATTGTACACGTTTAGATTTATCAAAAATATGAAGTAGTAAATACTATTTTCACAGAACTGGTAAATATAGATATAGCTAACGTTGTCAGGTAATTGAGATTTTATGTAGCAAAATGTATTTCTTAATAGTTGTTAATGTTATCTCCACAAAATTAGAAACACGTTACTTTTAATTACTGTGAATTTTCCAATTATTAATATTAAAAAAAATAGTTTTACAGTTTGGAGTATTTGTTTGATAAAAATAAAAAGTTTGGTAAAAGATTATATATAGTCGTTTTTGTTTTTGTGTTAATGCTTCGATAAATACTACCTTTAAAATCCTAATAACCCGCGTGTTATGTAAAGTAAAAAAAACGAGATTACTGATGCAATTAAAAGGTTTATTGGGTAATGTGTCAGCGAAAGATCATCGTATTACTGTAGACTAGAGTGTAAGTCGAAAATGTGCTAGTAATTATTCATTTCTGCGAATCAATTTTTTTTTCTTCCATTTCTGCGAATCATTCTTATTTCTCAAGTTGGTTTAAATTTAAAGAGGAAGTTCACTAATTACGTAAAACTCTACTATGAGAGTTAATACGAGCCTATGACCATCAAAAGTCAAATTAATGAAGAGTAAATCTAATTGGTCGGTAAATTGAGAGTCTTCAGGATTCAGTTACAGTTGTCTATAAATAATTTCTATAGAGTTATTTGATTTTGAGGTTTGCTCCAGTAATTTACGATTTTGCTAGTGGGCATTCAATAAAAGAGACATGTGTATTAAACTAAGTAATAAATAATCATGCTCCATATTACCCCATAAGTTATGGACTTTGAGGGGTCGACAATTCAATGGATGTATTCACGAAAATGGAGGTGACAATAAATTAGGGCTGCGTGGTGTAAGTTGCTAAAATTTGGAAATCGATGAATTTCTTATACTTGTATCAGAATAATTATTTTTATACAGTATATTAGTATATGGACTCTCATGTGCTGGTTACAAAGATCTTGTCGATGCAGTTTCGTGGTTAAAGATGATAGTCAATGCAACATTCAAGAGCAAAGTAAAAATTAGAAAGTGATAAATATATCAGGCACCCAAAAATTTAAATTTAAATATTTCTTGTGTTATATTTAGTTTAGATCTTCACGCCAAGAAAAAGCAAACACTTATCTGTATATTGATAAATCGGAAGAGAATATTTCGGGCAGACGCAGCATAAATGGGTTCAGCATTATTCAGAAAATCATTTCTCTTAAATAAAAGAACTTCTAAAAAAGCACATTTTTCTATTATAAGGTATTTATCTGATAAAATAAAAAACCACAAGAAAAATCGAAATAATAGCCTTATTTTCTCTCCTTTAAATTTTGTCTTCTTTCGGTGCCACCTCCTTTATTTCTCTCACACATCCTGCATTAATAATCAGCACCACACGGTTTTGAATGTCAAAACTTACATATATATTCATACAGTACATGAACTCATGCTTATCGTATACCTATATGAATCTTTTGTCAAAACTCCGCATATATATTCGCTGTAAAATACGTGTGTAAGTGATTAAAACTCGATGGTTCAAAAAAATAACTAAAACATATTTATTCATCAGAATTTTCTCACACAAACTTAAGATTGATGATAGATATCAACAAGTACATGAGTTGAAGCCTGTTATAAGTTATTATGAATCCGATTATTATTATTGTGTGTTTATATTTTTGCCTTTCACTTGTGTAAAAAAACTAATACTTACTACAGTATAATCTAATAATGTACTGATATCCATTGATGTGTCATTATTTAGATTCAAATTTGGAATTTTGAGTGTGTGAATTGATAGTATAATAAAGACAAAAACGTAAAGTACTTGCGTTTATGTTTGTTACTTTTAAATAAAAGACAACAAAATATCATTGATATTTGTTTAATTACTAAACGTAAACGTCCAAAAAAATATTTGTGTTTGAAACCGTGTAGAGTAATCCAAAGAAGGAGAGAGAGATAGAAGAAGAAGGCTGACTTTGGAGAGAAAGAGAGTAAATGCATTTTGCTGTCCATGTTGACTCTTTGAAAGCTAGCCTCTTCATTATTGTTGCTTCTCATTCCATTATTTTATTAATTACTTACTAATTAACTCTTCTTGTTTCTCTCTCACACATCAATCTTACTTACTTCTTTCTATAAATATAACCAACATCTCTCCTCCACTTCTTCAGACAAAACCAAACCCATTTGGACTTTCTTTGTCTTAACCCTAAGATTTCCAAAGGTTTTCCAACAAACCCGCAACGATTAGCTTTTGTTCTAATATCTCATCAAAACCCTTTCAAAAGGTGAAAACAGAATGGGAAGACCACCTTGCTGTGAAAAGATTGGAGTGAAGAAAGGGCCATGGACACCAGAGGAAGACATCATCTTGGTTTCTTACATCCAAGAACATGGTCCTGGAAACTGGAGATCTGTCCCAACACACACAGGTTTGTTTTGTTTCTTAATCAAATTAACTAATTAATAGATTAATTAAACTTTTGATCCACCTCTTAAACCCTTTTTATGTATTTATCTTGAAAGTGTACTAGGGGTTGTGATTTCTTCTCTTTTTTATTTCTTTCTCTGGCTTGGTTGGTATGAACATTTAATAAAAGTGTAATAAATAGCTAATAAGTTATGTCACCGACTCTTTCGTCCACATATCTCTAATTACCATTTAATCCCTTTTTCCTTGAGTTAATTGTTTTGTTAATATGGTGTTTTAGGTTTGAGAAGATGTAGCAAGAGCTGCAGATTGAGATGGACTAATTATCTTCGACCCGGTATTAAGCGTGGAAATTTTACTGAGCATGAAGAGAAGACAATTGTTCATCTTCAAGCCCTTTTAGGCAACAGGTATATTTTAATGCACATGATCCATATTTTTCCAAAAAGTTACCTTTCTTGGGTATAAGATCTAAATATGTTTTTCTTTGTATATAGATGGGCAGCCATAGCATCATACCTTCCAGAAAGGACAGACAATGATATAAAGAACTATTGGAACACTCACTTGAAGAAGAAGCTCAAAAAGATTAATGAATCTGGTGAAGAAGATAATGATGGTGTCTCTTCATCAAACACTAGTTCACAAAAGAACCATCAAAGCACTAACAAAGGTCAATGGGAAAGAAGACTTCAGACAGACATTAACATGGCAAAACAAGCTCTTTGTGAGGCCTTGTCTTTAGACAAACCATCATCCACTCTTTCATCATCTTCATCATTACCGACACCAGTAATCACACAACAAAACATCCGTAACTTCTCATCAGCTTTGCTTGACCGTTGTTATGATCCATCCTCTTCTTCTTCATCTACCACAACCACCACTACAAGCAACACTACTAATCCATACCCATCAGGGGTATATGCGTCAAGTGCTGAGAACATCGCCCGGTTGCTTCAAGATTTCATGAAAGACACACCCAAGGCTTTAACTTTATCATCTTCATCTCCGGTTTCAGAGACTGGACCACTCACTGCTGCAGTCTCGGAAGAAGGTGGAGAAGGGTTTGAACAATCTTTCTTCAGCTTCAATTCAATGGACGAAACTCAAAACTTGACTCAGGAGACAAGCTTCTTCCATGATCAAGTGATCAAACCGGAAATAACAATGGACCAAGATCATGGTCTAATATCACAAGGGTCTCTGTCTTTGTTTGAGAAATGGTTATTTGATGAGCAAAGCCACGAGATGGTTGGTATGGCACTAGCAGGACAAGAAGGGATGTTCTAGTTCTAGAAGACTGTCTAGAACTAACAAAGTGGGATCTTTTTAAAATTGAGGGCTTAATTAGTTATGAGTTATAACAAATAATATAGAGTTATAACCTATGATATATATGCTTATTATTGCTTTAGGGTTTTAGAGTCTTTAGTAGCTAGCTTTTAGCTCTACAACACTCTTTTCCCCTTTTGGTGATATAAATCTCTCTTTTTCTATAAATATAAAAAAATTGTATGTAGCAGAACGTAACAAATGTATTGTGTTTCACTTTGTGGCTCATATGGTTATGCAAATGTCTCTTGATGCTCATATGGAACATATACTTGACACACAAAATTCGTCATTGTAAGGTTTATTTTCTACCTTTAAGTGTAACTTCTTAAAGATGCATTCTATTTCACATGCGGTTTTATGACATATTTATGAGATTGTCCATCCAAACTTTTGGATCCGATATTTTTTTTATCTTAGTTCAGAACGTTTGCTTAGATTCAATATTGGTTTTTTTTGGATCAAAAGTTCAATGTTCAGTTTTTAAATATTGAAAACGGGACAGTTCAACATTTTCACAAATTGATATTTGTATATTTTGTCCTTTCAAATCAATCATAATCCCGGAAGAAAAAATGACATTAAAGAGTCCACCAACTGAGTTAATTCCAACATTAATACATTTAATTATTTTATTTATTTATTTACAACTAATTATGAGGCTGTATGTGATAATGTGGTTTTGTAATTGACATAAATATTATTATAATATTTTATGAGTTGTCAAAATCCAATTTCTTGTTTTTTTTCCTAAACAAATTCAGGCTTTCATTTTTTCCAATGGTATGTTTGAACTGCGTGAGTGGTCTGAATATTTCTAAAAACCAAACATAAAAATAGACATTTTGACATCATTTTAGATATATTATACGGATTTAAATGCAAATGATGGAATTGCAGTAGACTATACATCTCATGAAATTATGTTGTTGGTGTATCTTTAAACAAAATAAGAGCCATATAATCCAAAATCCAACAAATCATGTCGAGATAAATGTGTGAATAGGATACGTAATGAAGAGGAACATATGCAGGCGCAGACATATCTATACGTATACAATACACGCATAGGCGGTACAATAAATAAAGGAGGCAAAATCTAGTGGTGGAAACGAATTTGAAAAATATACAAATAAAGAATAATAATCAAGCAAAAATAAAAAAGAGTATTAAATGCTAACATGTGAAGGGCTTGACTTGTTCCTGTGAAACACAGTGAGCTATGTTTTGCCACCGAAAAACTCCTTTTCGATTCTTATTAATTTCACACTCTCAAGACTTTTAAAAGTGATATCACAATCGTTGACTTTGTTTTCTTATCTCGGACGTTGACTTCATTGGATAAAAACTGAACTATTCTTCAGGATATGTCAGTTATTTTTCGGTGCAATGTCTCTGTGTGTAAGACTGAGGAATATCGAATCTTGAAATTGTTCAAAGTCATGTCTTTAAAGTTTATCATTTTTTTAGATTTTCCCATTGAATCTCTCTAGATTAGTTTTTTTTTCTCTTTCCTATGTAATATGTCTGAGAAAATTTCGTATTATGAATTGAACAAATTGTTCTCAAACAGTACAATACGTCAATACGTTTGAAATTAAGTTAGCCAAATAAATATATGTACTACCTTATCGACGACATTATTAAACCAAAAGAAAATCTCGAAATAATTATGATAATTTCCAACACATACAAGAGAATTGCGTGTTGGATTATGGAAGAAGAAGACTTTTTTTTGGTCTGATGTCAAAATCCTCTCTGCTGGCATAAAAAGAGTTCGACGACTCTTCTCTGCTTGCTTTGTTGGGATCAAACAGAGTAAGAAGACTATGTCAAAAAGATAAAAGAGAGGAATTAGGACGTTTGTCGAAATGGCTCCATTACATTTGGGCCTACAAAAGGGTCCACTTGGTCGATACCACAAGACAAAATGGGGCAAAGGCGCAAAGCCCATCGTGTAAGAGACTATTTTTGTCTAATTGAGCCAATATTTAATTACTCCCTTATTTACCATTTTGCCATTTTCTTAAGTACTAAATTGTACTGTATTAGCGAGAAAAAAGAATTATCAACAAGATAAATAAAAAGCATAAACATAAATCCAATAGGTGAAGAATCTTTCTTTTCTCGTCTGTAAGAAGATAATAGACAAAGAAACTTGCCGTGTTTTATAATCTCAGTTTTGTGTGTTTGGTGAGAGAGCAAGACCGGTACACAACAAACACACAAGCTACTACACAGAGAGAGAAGTGAGAGATAGAGAGAAACCAACGTCGTAGATGATGATTGATTTCTCTTACCGGTGACGGGAATATATAATCACTGCGGTGAAGCTTCAGGTTGGTGGTGTGGATTAGATATAAGCTCTGGTGGTACAGCAAAGTGCAAACCTCCTCTGCGTTGTCCTCCCCCGCCCCCACCGCTATGTAACATAAACGCTACTTCTGCCGCAGCTAGAGCAGCAGCTTCCTGATTTTCACAAAAACACGAGAATATGAGCATACATACACATGGGTTTATTTATGTGTTTTGTTTTTCCAAAGATTTATATACCTGTCTTTGTCTTCGACGTTGTAATATACTAATAGCCCAAGCCATGATGTAACACGGGAGGAGAAAACCAGCGGCTCGAAGCATGAAAAGCTAACCGAAAGAAGACAAAAGAAAACGAAAAATGTTATAACAAGAAAGCAAAAAGGAGAATTCTGTAACGAACTGTGAGTAAGAGAGATGTACGTACAAAGAAGAAAGCTGATGGATCGTCTTCTTCGTCATCTGAGTTGTTGTTTGTAAGATTTAGAGCGTGTCGTAAGAGTAAAAGCGCCATTAACTGCCATTTTTAACGGTCAGTAAGTTTCCATTTCAAAGTAAGAAACTAAAACCAAATGTGGACTTACTATAAGAGCAGCAGAGCGACAGAATGCAGCTCCGCTAGAGTTAGAATCAGCGTATTCGTCATAGTCCGCATCAAAGAAATGGCGTTCTGCAGCCGCCATTGCCAAAATGCGTGGGTCATTCAAATCTAAGTGAACACCATTGCCCCAATCTTCACTGCATTACACACACACAACAACAGCAAAAACAGCAGCATGAGTAATGTGCTCGATTGAGATTTAGCTATGTCTTATCCCACAATAGAGAATCTATATGAAAAGGAAGAATTTTTCAATTTTTGAGTGCAGGTACATAAAGCCATAGGATTACGGAAAACTTTACCCGATATCAATAATGGTATCATCAGCGGGAGGAGGAGGAGGAGCGGTGTATCCAGGTTGATAAGACTGTTTCCATAAGGAAGAAAAAACAGTTATATAAACTTGCATTCGGTGTAACCAAAAGATTATACCAAAAATGTTGTTAGTGATTTGATTATACCTTGTGGCATATTTCACAGGTTGTGTCGCCTTTCTCATTACACCAACGTTGAACACACTTACGATGAGCATACTATAGACACAAAATACCAAATTGATGAGAACTGTTTTAAACGAAAGATACCAACAAAAACAAATAAAACAATGAGATTCATTGATAAAATTATCACCTTCAAACTGCCACTACAAGAACAAGGGGACTCGAGGTTCTTAACGGAATCCTCCTCTTGGCATATACGACATTCAACCGATTGGATGAGCGGTTCCTCTTCATCATCAACATCGCGTTGTTCCGTTGTCTCTTCTTCCTCGGTTTTCTTACCATCCATAGATTTAGTAGTAGACAGGCTTGTGGAACCCTGAGCTCTAGAACTCTCTCCAGAAGATTCAATAGATTGATTGGATCCTCTATCTGAGTTTAAACTTTCAGGTTTCACGAGACGGTCAGTACTTGAACTCTGATCATCAGCCATCTCTCTTTTAGCCTCAATGTGTAAAAAAACGTTGTCCTGTTAAAAACCAAGAAAGATCCAAAGATTCAAAATAAAAATCTCATAACTCTTATAATGATAAATGTTCCATCATCAACACAAAAATCTCCATTTCTTTGAATCGAAACATCATAATTGAGCTCAGACAATCGATTTCATTTCATTAAAGCGGAACAATTCAGGGAAAATGTCTTGGTGGAAGAGATTAGGATCTGAGTTTAAAATATGTCTTTGTCTCCAAATTTCCCCAAATTTTCAAGACATAAACCTAATCGGAAAATCCCCAAATTTCAGAATCACATCTCAACCATGAAAACAAAAGAGAGATACCATTCGATTCCATCACAATTCAGGAATGAAATTGAAACCCCAAAAGTCACAGAAATCAAAATTCCCAAATAGCAGAATCAACCAACCATAACCCAAGAAGAAAATGAAAGAAAAAAAGAGATAAAAGAGAAGATGATCAAATTATGATTACCTATAGAAGAAGAAATATCGTGAATCGCAGAAAATGGGGGAAAGAAGCTCTCTTTCGATTTCTTGAAGGGCACAAACAGCTCTCAAGATGAAATTCGGACAAATGTGTTTTCTTGTTTGATGTTCGGTCTGGAAAAATATTCAGATAAGTAAATCAAAATTTCGAAGCGCGTGTAAACAGATAAATATATAATTAAATACACAAAACCGGAGTTATGGAGGTTGACGATTTGACACGGTAACGTTATGATAATCAGATTTTCACAAAAAAAAGTTTTTTTTTTTTTTNTACCTATCTATCTTGGTTNTTTTTAGATTTTAGATAATATTACAA
>Ga0041059_1001260_pt1 | contig 20263 bp, 15 predicted proteins | sample AraColnosormetaG_FD_56232 | JGI IMG/M metagenome (GOLD analysis project Ga0041059, IMG submission 56232) | Arabidopsis roots microbial communities from North Carolina, USA - Col MF nosort | ecosystem: Host-associated > Plants > Roots > Unclassified | place: USA: North Carolina | collected... | reverse complement strand
CAAGTAATATAGATTTGTTTTGTTCACTAATAAAGGTATTTAATCATCAGTTGCGAGGTCAAAATACATTTTTTTTTTTTGTCCTACGAGAGGAAAGCAATAAATACATTCCCCCAAAACAACTCAAAATAGACCACACACTGCAACAACAAATGGAAAAACCAATTTGCAAAATTACACCCAAAAAATTGAAACGCGGAAAACACACCCATATACAAAATAAACAATAATGAATATGACCCCAAGACACAAGATAAACCCACTGAACCATAAGTACAAGCGGCTCGTCAGGTGTCTGCGTCGATAGGGGCACCGTTTCTAGCCTGCGAGATCCGGTTTGCATAGATGGTCACTAGACGAACCTGCGTGCTGTTTAGACCTTCCAAATACGGCAAAAATGCTTTCCCAAGCATTATATATATGTCTACTAGACAGAACACCACTGTCTGCAACAAACAGCAAAGACCCCCTCATAGAGAGTTAGTTATAACTTGTCCAATTTCATCAAATCGTAAGTTACTGGTATGAGTAGAAAAGTCAAGTTTTTTTTTTCAATTCCTTTACCTTGCGGACATCCGCGCTTTGGCTCCCAAATGCTTCAAAAACCGCAGGCAAAAAAGACGACAATTGATCCATTAATTCCTCTTGCGAGAGCCTACCCACAAGCTGTACACAAGAGCCAATGAAACTGTTTCAGTGAGACCTGACGATTATATCTACATGCGACTTTGTATTAACAATCTCGGAAAAACACGAATATACCGTATAATTGATAAATCTTACCTTCGTTAAACAATTTATGCAAGCGACAAGAGTTTTCTCATCTTCCGTCACCAATAATGGGACAATAACCTGAAGCAAAGACATATTGCTTAGGTTAAATCAACTAGAAGAAACGAAACAATAAAACAAATGAGGGCGTGAAAAGAGTTCTATGTACATACGCTTAAGCATCTGAAAGGATCGTATTGGGACAAGACTGTGGTCAAACATTGCTCAGCTTCAGTGGAAACCTGAAAAGATATTATCATATGAGATCTGGAGACATACAGAAAAAGGGGTTGATCCACAAGAAAAAGGTTTGAGCATGCAATCGTTACTTTTGGAACGGTGTCCTTTGAGACATGAAGCAGCTTTTCGATCACTATTTCAACAGAGTCTTCCATGGCATCTTTCTGAAATTAATAAGCAAGATATATACATGTAAGAAAAGGTGTTTGTAATTTCACAGACCCACGCTTAATGTGTTAGAGATGATTGATTGACGAGTCTACGTAAGGAACAAACCTGGCTCTTTAGCATTTCAGAAATCAATGAAAGAGCAAGCTCTTTGATTGAAAAATCTTCGTCATCGAGCACTTCAAGAACAACCGTCAAAATTTGATTGAAGTACTGGGAGTAGAAAAGTAGGAGGAATGACCATTAGGATTGATAGGCAAATGTACATGGTAAAGCAACTATGAAATATATCCCACCCAACGGAGTTTACCAACACACATTTTTCTTGTCTTACCCAATCTTTTCTAGCCTTGTAAATTTCATGGACTTACAATCTTAACAGTAGAAATGTAATATAAAAGATATAAATGTCGGGACCAATTATTCCAACTAGTGCAGGGTTCATTAGTTATACCTTGGTCCAAACTGATTCCTCGTTAGCTACAGAGGCTTCAATTAATTGCTGGAGTCCAGATTTCTTGCTAGAAGAAGGGCTTCCATCACTCCCGTTGATCTGTGAAAGCATAATCATCAGATATGCTTTTTAGTACCAGAGAAAACAACGATAACGACATTTAGCAGAAGTGACAATAGTTACTAACCATATGTAGAATCTGAGGAATGCTAGGTCCAGATTCCGGTGTTGTGTTGACCTTAATAGATGTGAGCATGTAGTGACCTAAATCTAATTCGCGGGAGACCTCATTTTCATGTCTTCCTTCCAAGGAATCAACGCTTGTCAGATTTAGACCATTTTTCTCCAAATGTGGTGGAGATAAGTCATCCAAGATTTCGATGTTTTCTGAGCTTCCATTGGGGCTAGTTCTTGATATCGAATTCTGACCAGCTGAAGCAAATGTGTAATCAGAATCCTTGGGGTTCAACAGATCACTAGCTGAACTGATCCCAGTTCTAACGTTCTGATACAGCTTTTCCTGGGTTCCACTGGAAACATTTTGACCAACACCACCAGTGATCATTGTTGGCTCCTGGGAAGAACTCCACTTCCTGCCACTATCACTGTCAATAGAACCCCCAGAATACCGGCCAAGGAATATATTCTTCTTGGAGGCACCAGCATATCCTTCCTCAGATGATGTCCCAATGGCATCAGATGGGTCATAAGACTTAATTCTCTGTTTTTCCTTTTTACTCTGCATATAGTTTAACAGGTCCACCTCGATGCGGGGAGTATATTGTTTGAGGGCTCTTCTCAGAGAGTTTTGCTCCTCAACCGACAAACTAAGAATGTAATTTAGCAGTCCCGCAGAATCATAATGATTGTAAACAGATATGATGCAAGTAATGGAAGCTTCTTTCAACTTGGTATTTTTGTCGCGGGTTAATGGCGTCAACTTTGCCAGCCACAACTTTAAGATGCCACTATTACCCGAAATTTCAGGGTTACCAGCGTACCTGTTGAAGGAGTTGATGGCAAATTCAATCACAGCTAATTTAGCCTTTGGTGATCTCTGTTCATCCAGTGAACGAAGCAATGCAGGTAAAAGGGAATCCACACTGTAGGTTTTGCTGACAATTTCCAAGGTTGAGGAGCAAGGTTGTCTAACTACTTCTTTAGGGTCAATTAGCCGTGAAAACACATGGGGTAGGACTCTTTCCATGTAGCTCTCAAAAGGCTTTCGGCAAGATGGTATAAGATCTGCAAGTGTCGACAGTGCTGCTTGTGCGACCTTGTGGTGAGGATCATCCAAATGCCGGAGAAATAGTTTCATTACTTTCTCAAAACTTTGAATTACTTCTTGAGCACCTTTTGGGCCTTGCTGCAGCAGAGTTTGGAGAAAATTAAAAGCTGCAACTCTGGCACACCAATCAGAACTTGAGTTCAGTCCGTCGTTAAGGGCCTCGTTCAGGGAAGCTGGACCATCAACAAAATTTGATATGTCACCAATTTGCAGTTGGCTATCATCAAAACTCCTCCTCCGGCCTGCAGACATTCTTCCCCCTACATTCTTCCTCAAAAGTGGCCTCTGGAAATTGGGAACATGGCTAGCGTTTGATTCCCTGAAAGTCAAATCTCTATAAGCAGTATCCATCTGCTGTCGGTCAAAATGACCAGCCATAAACCGCCTCACCTCTCTGGCATCATTGCTTTCCTCAAGAGAACTTCTCTCATTTCTCTCTGAGCCCCGTTTAGCGGTCAAGGATGAAAAAGTAGGATGAGACTCGGACAACAGATTGCCACGGTAAGATGATCTTCCTGAGTCCTTTGAAGCTTGAATTTGGGTGATGATATCTGACAAACCAAGGCCACCATTGCGATTACTGCCTTTGTTGATACTATGTGTTGATTCAGCAGCTGCGCTACTTGTGTGACTATTGGATGCTGGAGCAACAGCATGGAAAGGAGGATCACGAGACGATGGAGGGTCAACTCCTGCACTAGGGGAAAAAGAAGACAATTTAGCTGCGCAAGGATATCTTAGCTCATGTTAAAGGACGTTTCAAAAACAAACTGTACTTTCATAAGGAAAGAAACTCAATACCTAGATCCAAACTACTTGAACGAAGGGCTGCAGGATTTTGTCTATCAGATATATGCAGTCCTCGGAGCATACTTTCAATTGCACTGACCTTCTGCTTGCTTGATTGTAACACACTTTCCAGACTACGTTCAGAACCTTTATTGACATCCTTTGATTGCGAAAGGAGTAACCCAGAAGAAAGAGATCCTCCAGATGATAAATTTGAACTTCTATCCATAGCGACTATAGCTGATGTTCCATAGCCAGGTAGGTTAGAAGGAGCAGACGTCTGAGAAAATGAAGGCTGGGAATGTCTCTCACGGACAGATGGTGAGGCGTGTCTCCTATGAATTCCACCATCTTCTTCATTTATTAGCTGAGAACATATGGAATGCTTTATCAAGCCTCATTGATGATAATAAGCAGAATATAGAGAGTTGAAAAGCCTTACCCTTTGAATGACAGGGTCAAAGGACGAAAACAACCGGCGAGAACGATCCGGCCAAGTTTTTGCAAACATTCTGTAGCACATTCTAGCAGTTGCCCGCACCTGTTATTCAATATATTAAAACCTTTCAATGGCACATGGGAGAGAGATAGCTGGGCAATACAGTAAATACAAATCATTTGTTACAATTGATGCAAAACATACATTCATTAAAAGTTGCATCGAATCCGAATAACTGCATTACCACATATATAAACAAGCAACCATAAACCCTACTTCAACATCTCGTATTATGGAAAATGGTACCAGAAACCTACCTCACTCATAGCATCTGCAACACAGCATCTAATCAGATCTTCATATAAATCAACTGATCGTTGAATTTCTGGAGCATCAGGCCAATGTTCAAGTGTTAACAATGCATATTCACAACATCTGTATACAAAAAAATGGGATCAATTCCAGAACATCATAAATCTGTATACAAGAAAATGGGATACAAATGCTCCAGCTTACCTTGCTCGCAGAATTGCATTACGGTCATGTTTTGCTGATTCAGCTATGCGAGGAAGTACACGGGCAGCTTTGCAGTTACGCAGCATCTGGAATAGCAAGAAACCATCTGTGTAAGCACAAAACTTAGCCGAGCAGGCATGGTTCTAGAAACCAAAATAAGCGAGCTAATAATTTACCGTTTTTATGCAGTTATCAGCAGATTCTGCAATTACAAGCACAGTAATCACAACCAGCTTGAAAAGCACCTGATTACCATATACCAATATTAACAAGAATGTGTATGTGTTGAATGCCATAGTAGTAAACGACAGGAGGTTAAGCTTACTGGAATAAACGTCTCAGCGCATGCCTCAAAATCTCCCAGTAGCTCTTTTGATAAGAGACACAAGAGATGACAGGCCTATGAACACGAGAAACAGTATATGAAGGAAAGACAATGGCAAAAATGGTTTTCAAAACAACATAAGAATATAGATAGGATGCATGAATCTAATATACCCTTCATCCCTACTGAAATTGGATCTACTAGCAAATGTGTTTTCTGGCTAAAATGAATATAAGTTTTACTAAGATGAAGGGTGTTGGCATAGAAAAATATGAACTTCCTATAAATTAGTTACTCAATGATAATGGAATATCTCACGGAGTTGCCAACTCATCAATTTGTCTCCGATACAAGGATCAGAAGAATCACAATACATTCTAAATCCTACTAATGAGAATATCAATCGAAAATTTAGCTAACCTGCTTAACAATGGTAGATCTCCGGTCAGCTAATTGAGTACTTAAAGGACCAACAAGTTGCTTCAGGAGACCTCGAAAGCAGGAGTAATCAGTCGCACCTTCAACAGAAAAAAGATTCCATGAGATGAGATACAAGAAAATAAAACTTCATTTCGAAGATAAAGACAAAAAGTATTGACGTAGTACCTCCTGCAACAAGTCCTTCAACCCTCCGCATAGCTGAAATACGCATTGACCAGTCTTTCTCTGGGACGAGTGTTGCAGCAATTTTCTCAAATTCTCGTATTAACTCCTTCTCTGAGTACACTTTGATTGGCTCAATGGGTTTTTCAGTGATGTCGGCATCTCCTGAAATGCAGAGATACAAAACCAGTGAGCCGAGATAGAAATATTACAACACTAATGTTTAGGCTTCAATCATTGAGAGAAAGATTTTCACCCCCAAATAAAGAGTTCTCCCTCGTAGGAGCCTTTGCCCTGGGACTGCTCTTTTTGGGATTGACACTTGATGCCTTCACCTCATTAACAACATGGTGGGCACTACGGCCATCTGTAGAACGCAGTTGTGGCTCAATACGTTCTAGTCTAGCATTAATGTCCTTCACCTGAGTAAAAAGTAAAAAAACAGAGAAAGAGTTCAAGCAAAGAGCGCCCCAAGACTGCAATCATATTATTCTTTATCAAAGTACACTAAGTTATGATGCAGATGGAAACTATACACATGCATTATGCATTCTAGCACTGCAGATGGATTAATCTTATTCTGAGAATTACCATATACGATGGAAGATGGTGACGTTGAAGCTCTTCTCGAAATTGAGACCCACCTTGCATATACATCTCCTGAGAAAAACAGAATTATGATATTAATATCAAACACGAAGTAGAACATCTGAATTCTGAATTCTACGAATTCTCTAAAAACACAGACAAATCCCTACTGATAAAGTGAAATTCTTTGCTCAAACTGCACTCAAAATTGATTGAGTTCACTACTAACTATCTCAGTCATAATTATGGAAGTCGAGAGTATACAATTGGGTGTGAGACTCTGCCTTGATGTTTAAAGTCTAAATCACTTTAGTAGTTGAGAACAAGGATGGTACAAAATTTACCTCAATGCACAAAATAGCAGCTTCCCTAACTGCTTGATTAGGGTCATTTAACATCTGAAGTATCTGATAAACAAACAAAATAACCGCAATCAAATTCGATCCAATACAAGAAAAACATGATCCAAATAGCTTTTAAAGGGAGAGAGATAGATACCGGAGCAAGTATAACACGCTGAAGAGGAAGTTCCGTAGATGCGAAAAGACCAATCGCCGATGTAACAGTACGCGCAAACTCTTCCCTAACTCTCCAACTCTTATGCATCCAAGCATACGAACCAGCTCTCTCCACTATAATCGTCGGAGATGAAACCTAACAAAAAACAAATTCTGAGCAATGCAAATTCCATCAACAAACATTCAAAACTAAGTAAAATTATTCACCTCCATGAGAGTCGTCAACAGACGCCTCGCAGCATCTCTAACAGGTTGCTTACTATCACCAAGCCGCTCGACAACAGCAGGAACAAGAGCATTCAAATGAAGCTTCAAATGCTCACCAGCGAGGACAGCAGCAGAAGCAAGAGCTTGAAGAGCACCTTGAGAGACTCTAAAATTACTATCCTTAAGGAGATCCAAACAAGAATCAACAAGTGACGTCACTTCCGCAGGACTCAAACTCTTCCTAGAAGCTTCGAGAAGTTGATGCAGCCTTTCAACAGCAGCCATGCGCTCTTTTGTATCCTTGGCTCTCGCCATTTCTAAAGCTTCCTCCATTTTTTTTTTTACCAAACCACCGACGGACGATTCCGATCTGACGCTCCTCCGTTCAGATCTGCTGAAATCTCTAATCAGAGGTATTGGAAAGAAAACACACACCAAATTCGAATCGATCCAATGACGGATTCGATGAACAGTGAGCGAGAATCGTAGAGAGAGAGAGAGAGAGAGAGTGTGTTGTGTTCTGTGTGTAAATGTGTTTAGAGAGAGAAAAAGGGATTTGAGGGGAGAAGTGTCGTTTAATTTTTAGTACTAAGAAAGAAAAGAGTAAAGGCGAGAGACTAGTAGAGAGACTAAACTCATTTTGAAGAAGATAAACGAGAGCATGTGGTTGGCTGGCGTCTTTGGTACTTGCCCTTGTTTTTCTTAATATTTACTGTTTCATACCACTATTATGTTATGGTCTCTGAACTTAACCGCCGGTTCCGATTCGGAGGGGTTGGTTTAATCCGGTTGGGTTATTAACAAAATAATAAAGTGAATTACAGGAGTTTTAGCAATTGTTCTTTTGAAATATATGAAGATAAAATTCTTAATTATTAATTTATTGAGGAGCTATTAATTTGAAATTTAAAATTTCTTTTTTTTTTGTTAAAGAATGTGGTATTAATTTGGAGTAAAACAAATAAATTTTTTGATTTTATCGACCTACATATGTTTGAGAAAAAAAAATCAGTGTCTAATTTGGATAACTCGGATTGGTGCAGTCGAACCACATCATATAGTAACAAAAATGTAGTGAATTTTACTAAAATAAACTAAAAGTTGCTCTACTCATACGTATTTTGATTAGAAATTGGATCAAACCGAAAGAAAAAGTAAATATCTCACCAAATCTGGACAAAACATAGGATAAAAAATGCCTCCACTCTGGTTGGTAAATTCTTTAGAGAAACAATACAAATAAATTTCTTTAAATTAAAATCAAGAGAATGTTTATTTCATTAAATAACATTAAATTAAAAAGAAAAGAAAATCTTAACTATGTCTATCACCAACCTAACAAAGCTGGAATAAATCCAAATTACGAATATTTAATTTCTAGTCATTGGAATTTTAAAAGACTATCTTAAATAAGATATGTTATAAAATAACTCTAAATTCGAATCAATCAGTTATTGTGAAATTAGTTTAATTAGATCACTCCACTGATAAGATATAATACCCGACGTCGGTTCATTAGATTTGATTATTTATAAACACGAATGTGGTGTTTAATTAGATAAGACCATTCTCAACTAATAAAAGCCTTTTGTCTAAACATTAACCTTTGATCATGTTAATATGTCAGCTGATCGGAGTTTAATCAAATGCTTAATATATTTTGGTCTTCATACCATCTTTTTTTTTTTTNTTATCCTTCATACCATCTCGTTTGTATAATGTGTATTTATTTTTGCATCCCCTCTAATTCATACAAGTTTGATCAAAGTTCAAAATTTTCTTTAAAATTCGCAGAGAAATAACAAAAACTTAAGATAATAAATCACACACACGTGGCCAATTGTTGTCACTTGTCACGCCGGCGATCTTAAACAGCTGGTGCGGGCCAAAGAGTCGGAGCGTAATTGACAAGTAATCATGCTTAAAAACTTTCCCACCTTTTTTTCTTCTTTTACTTCTATGTGCTTATCACTTCCCAAAATACAATCATTTACTTTGATGCTGATTACAAAGTCACTTACAATTGGATTAGGCAATAAAAAGACAAATTTATGAAAATAAAAGAATTAAGACTCTACTAACAGATTAGATTTGAATCGATAGGTGACAGAGGGTAAAGTTTATGTTTATCCTAGACTCTAATAACATACCAAACTAGCATATTCAACATGATATGAGTGAACTTCCTATATTGATAAATTAAAGTCAAACAATATTTGTGGTCAAATGGTAAATAATTATATTTCTTTCTGAAATTGGTCACCTCACAATTCTTTATAAATATTGTTATAGGTCTAACAAATAAAAGCACTATTAGTGATTTTTGTTTATGTGTTAAAAGGTTTACTGTTAGTAAAATATTAAGAGAAGGAAGCAAAGAAATATGGCAAAGGCATCTTCTACACTTGTTCTCTCAATCATCTTCCTTGTTATGTTTGCCTTAGGTATACATTTCTCTCTATTCTTGTCATATTCCCCGCTTACCGTAGTTCCTCGATAACATTTGTCTCACGTATACATTTACATCTTAAGGTCTACACTTAGGAATTTTCAAAAGCTTTCACATATATAGTGTCTAGGTATAACATCTCAAATGTTGTAGTTTAAATGGTTTTGTTGGATGTAGTTGAGCAAAATATGGGATGCACAGCGACTATGGGACCATGCGAAAAGGATAAAAGCTGTAGTGCCACATGCAGAGCTACGTTTGGAGATAGGGCTAATGGCTTCTGCGACTACAGTACTAGTACTAGTCCTGGTGGAGAATGTACTTGCGTCTACCATTGTCCGCCTGTGGTGCCTCATGAATCCCATTTGTGATTTCTACTTTGAAATATTTTCATTTCTTCAATATATGTTGAAATTAAAAGTTGAAATATCCAAATTATGTATTAGCAATTTCTACTCATCGAGTTTTAATAAGAAATGAAATAAGACCACATCTCCTCATTCTCTATTTTAAGATTTAAACCACTGCTCTCTGACTATTTTTTTAGGCGACGGTTTAAGATGTTTTGGGATGCTATTTCATGTGAACGTTGAACCAACCTAATGCACATACACAACCAATGAATTCACCAGTAAACAGTTCCAGACTGAAGGATAAACCGGTATATAGGAACTATCTACGGGTCATCATCGTAAGGAACATGTGAAACCGAGGATGAAGGTAAAACGAAGATGGGTTCTCCGTTGTGTTGAAATTCATGGAGTAGAGAAGAATGGTCAGCTTCGTGGCTGATGCAACTATTCCCAGTCATGTCAAGACGTTTGAGATCACCTGAACACAATCATTATGCGTTTAGTTACACACAAAAAAACAGCAAATGGCCCAAGAATCAAGCTGATCAATCCGATTCCAGAATGTTATTACCTTTTGCAGTTCTCAGGGAATCACATAGCATGAGCAAGGCTTCAGGTGGCATAAGATTGTAGGATGCGTCGATTGAGATGAGTTTTGGTGCCAAGGGTATGAGCTTTGACAGGAATCTAGCGGTCTCTAGTCCTCCACGGTTTTTGCTATAGCGTGAAACCACAAAACAAACGTGAGGCCACTGAGGCAAAGCGATGCATTGTATACAAAAATAGAAGCTATGGATTTTGCTTTGGACCTTATATTAATACTCAGCAGCTTCTTCGACACTTTTTCAAGTTTTCTGCCTAATGCAAGAAACCCGAGAGGACCTAGTCCTATACCCATAATATTGAGCGACTCGATGGAGATTGTGAAAGAGTTTACTACAGCCTCTGCAACCTCGCTAAAGAACAAGAATAATAAGAAAACAGACAAACATCATAACGGTATAAAGTGATAAAGAGTTTGTAACTTTATGAATACCTTCCGAGGGCATTATCTGCAACAGACAGGAACTTTAAAGGTTTCTCCAGCATCGACAGGGTATCAAGAAACTCAATAACTCCACAACATGATAGCTCACAGTTCTCCAAATTCAGATCGGCTAAACGAGAATCCGGATTCTTTGTGAAGTAAGATATTAAGCTTCTGTACCATCCAAGAAAAGCATGTAAGAGAAATGCAACTTTCATGATTTTCTCGAAGACTACAAAAGCAGGAACTTAGACGACACACCTGATCCCACTGTCTTCAATGGGGTTCCCGCTCAGGTCAAGAGATTCCAAGCCAGGCATATGAAGTAGAGCATGTGCAAGATTCTCTGCATCGTATCTGTCAAGTTCATTTCCCCTGAAACACATTTCTAATCCATATCACAAGGTTTCCAGGCTTAAGACTGTAAGAATTGTCTCTTTACTAGAAAATACCTTAAGTTGAGCTTGCACAGGGACTGTAAAGACTTTCCAGATGACAGAGAACCAACAACAGATTTGCAGCTAAAAGTAGAAAGCCATCCTGAAATCTATATAGCATGTGTAGGTCAGCCATGAAATGCAAGCCATACATCAATTTGAACAGGAAGAACCACGGTGGTACCCACATTGTTTTCAGAGAGGTCAAGGGATGAAAGGTTGGAAGAAGAATCAAGAAGTGTAGAGAAAACCATCCTCGCAAAATATCTATCGAGGTTGCTATCGCCAAAATGTAAGGAATGTAAGGTCCTGAAAGAAAAAAGATGCTCACTAAAAGTAAAATGAAGAAAGAAGTACATAATAATAATATTACAACATTTATGAAGAGACTTTGATAGCCAAATGAGCAAACATTTAACAAGACACGTTTTGGCATCAGTCCATATATATACCTCACCGACATCAGGAATGAAACGAAAGCGGAAGGCGCAGCAAGTGGATCTATCTCAATGCTAGATGTCTTTATACAGAAACGTTGCATCCCAGTTGTGTGGATACCCTTTTCATGAAGAGAAGTGCATATTGCACTGATGGAACTCAAAGAAAGCTTGCAGTGAATAAGTTCAAGCGAAGTTAATGTTTCTCGGCTCTGAATCAAGAGCTTGCACAAGGGCTCAACCTGGAGTTCATGGAACATCAGCAATAAAATTCCAGCTAACTAAATCTAGGAGACTAAATAGAGAAAGCGTCTTACATGCTTCTCGGATCTGATCCAACGTAGAACCAAACTTCGCAATTTACTTGTCCTCAATAACTCCTACAGTAACAAAGCCTAAAGATTATTTCTGTCCTCCCTCTAGAGGTTGAATGATTGATTCATCAACAAAGATACAAATTTGAAGTTCTAAGAGAGAGATAAACATCGAAAGCAATACAACATATCACGGCGATCAGTGGATACTGAAACAAAAATAAAACAAAGATGACTCTATTTACAAACACAGAAACACATCAAAACGTCAGAGCATAGTTTAATTACTTACAGAAGTTTCTGTAACGCATAGCACATTCAGAAGCCTCAGACACCTGCAACAGGTAAGAATGAACGCAAAGAAGCATAAGTATGTTAGAGCATTAAATCAGTCCAAACCAGATATCTCACGCACAACCAGTTATGAGCGATATAAAAGTAAGGCAAGCTGAAAGTAGTACAGTGTATCCGTATATACAAGGAAAACGTGAGGCTATGAAACGATTAATAATCAGACACACATGAAATGTTACTCAACCTAAGATATGGTCCAAAAGTTTGGAAATGAAAAGATAGTTCCTTGCAGACACAATTTTGACAAGTCATGATGTGCTCTTCATGGCAAATGTATCTCAATATGTTATCTGCAATAGAAAAATACAACAAAAAAACTGAATAATGATTATTACACAACTGAAAAAATCAAACCCAAGAATTTCATTGGAACACATACCAGATACATTAATGGAACAAATCCGACCACTAAATGTCGGACGCAGAGCTACCTCAGCTGCTTCATCAACACAACTGTTACTCGGATAAAGATACAACTCAAAAGGAAGTTACATAAGCAATAAAAAACAAATCATCGATCATTTCAATAGAATTGGCATACTTTTGGAGATGCTTTTCCCAGTAAAGCTGTTGCCAATCAGCTGGTGATTCCACACGGTCAACAAAATCAGGCCACCGCAGCTTAAACAACAACTTCCAAGAGCTACCAAGTACATCATTTCTGCAGATGAATTTAAGTTAAATCTTTCTCAGTCTGTCTTCTCAATTCGAATAACAAAACAGAAATCAAAAGAAGAATTCATCAAACCTTGCACGTTTTCTCCCAGTAATCAAGCAGCAATCATCTCCAGATTCATAACTATCCAAGCAATGAAACGGCCTATACCAATAGAAAAATGTAAATGAAATAAGAGTTGTATCATCTTCATCCATATAATTCGTAACCCTAACTAAACCTTTCAATTTGTATTCAAAACTTAAATGAAACCAAAGAGTGTACTGACATGTTGGTCTGAAACTTCTGCAAAGCAAGAGCAGGCAAGTGAGCGACAATGCCATCAAGTAACTCCGATGGAAGCTCGTATAAATCTGGAATTGGATTATCGCCTGGAATTACACAAAACCCAAACTCAAATTCAGCATATTTTGGAATCAAATTGGCGCAACAAAAGCTTTGTTAGAATTACTTTCTAGAAGCTGAATTTTGAGGGATTGGATGCAGAGAAACGCAAGAGAAGGAGCTTTCGTCATCCAAACAAAGAGAAGAGAGTGCCAATCGCAACGCAACCAAAACTTCCCGCTGCAGCTGCTCTCGGCTCGCTGTTTCTTTCTTCCAAAGAGGGAAGAGCAAATAATTCGTTATGAGGTCTCTTTCATAATGGGCCGCTTAGTATGGCCCAATTCATAATTATTCATAGATAATTAAATCTTTTTGTGACCAGTAAAAAAACAATTAAAGTTTTAAAAACTTTGTTTAAAAAAACATATTTTCATGAGTAGTGTAAATTATTTTAAAAAGAAATGGAATTATAAGGAAATTTTAATCAACAATAATTTTATAATGGAATTTAAATGTTTTTTTTATATAAAAAAAAACTAATTGTGAGCATTGCCATCCAAAAATAAATGGTAAATTTATTTGTAATTAAAAATAGAAGAAATATCAGGATCATATAAATCATTAAACACATGCAGCCAAAAACATAATAAGTGTACAAATAAAATTTTAAAACAGTTCCAAAAAGCATCAGATAAGAGCGAAACAAATTACAAAATTGAATTACACAATAATGTCCTCTAAGCGACGACTACCGGTGAAATATTTTATAAGAAAACAAAAACAATAATTAACAAACAAAGGCGACACCTTTAGATTCGACAAGACGACCATTTTAGAAAAAGCTTCTCAAATTCTCTCCTTATCCCCAAAAATTCAAACTTTTTTCTCTTTGGAAAATTCTGAGGCAAAAATGCGGCGTAATTGCTGCCATGTTTCATTTGCTTCAACCCTCAAGATCCTTAATTTTGTCCAAGCTTTCATTGGTGTTTCGATCATTATCTACTCCATATGGATGCTCCATGAATACAGCCGTCACCTTCCCGTGGACCCGCCTCCGTCAGCTTCATCAAGCTCCGGAACCGAGATCGCTACTAGTGTATCTGAGCCCTTGAAGAATCCTATTGATTTTGTGGCGAGTATCATTCTCGGGTCTAATGGTGGTGATCATGGGTTTAACCTACGCTCGTTGGACCTTCCTGCTCCATGGTAAAGATTCCGATTTTAGAGATTCCTCTTTATTCACTTACTTAGTTTCCAATTCTAGGGTTCTGCTTACAAGTTTCCAAATTTTAGAGTTTTAGTTAGATTCGTGTTTAATTCAGCTGGACATAGTTTCTATAAATGGAGCTCAAGCTTGGGATAAACGTGGGTTTTGTTTCTGGGGGGATTACTTGTAGTTCTTCAATTTGATAGTTCACCTCAAGCTTGGTCTCTTACTTCTTCTCCATTATTCATCAAGTAGCTAAAGAAAAGGGCAAGCTTTAAATGTTTGAAGATGACTGGTTTCAATTCAGCTGAAAGGACTTTTGCTAGATTTATCATGTTTGCAACCGAACGCTCATCTGTTTTGTTGATTCGGTTTTTGTCATGCTTGTTTATGCAGGTTCATCTACTCTTTCATGGCGGTTGGTATATTGGTCTGCATTGTTACCTTCATTGGTTTCATAGCAGCTGAAGCAATCAATGGCTGTTGCTTGTGTTTTGTATCCTTTATACAGAGACCTTTCTCCAATTTTTCTATCTTTGTTAATAGATCGAGTTTATTAACCTTCATGAGAGTTATTGGAATGGGTTTGTTGCGGTTTTTCCCTTGACAGTTTTAAAGTACTCTATTCTCAAAACTCTGCTCATTCTACTTGAAGCTGCACTTGTTGCATACATCGCTATTGACCGTCACTGGGAAAAGGTGAGATCTTTCTTATGCTCGAATCTTGTTTCTTGTTTCTTGTTTCCTTGACTTGTTTGTAACAGTTTAACATCTGTGTTCTGTAGGATCTTCCGTATGATCCAACTGGAGAACTTAGTAGTCTTAGGGCTTTCATTGAAGAAAACATCGATATATGCAAATGGGTGGGGATTGCTGTGGTAGCAGTCCAGGTAATTCAATTCAGTCTTTATAAAATTTGAGAATTGTCATGATATATATATTCTCTCTAGAGAGTTTAAAGAGAAGACATGAATATTTCTTGTGTCTTTCAGCTACTGTCATTGCTACTAGCCATGGTTCTCAGAGCGATGGTTTCAACCCCGAAACCCGAACTTGACGAAGAGGAAGATGATGAGAACCCAAGGAGTAGAACTTGGGACCCACTTCTTGGTCCGCAAGGAAACCAAGCGCCTGCTGGCTCAAGCAAGATTGAAAACTGGAGCTCCCGAATCAGAGAAAAGGTAATGCTGATCATTTTTTCAGTTTCTTGATACTTTACGGATTGGATAATGCTTTGTGAATCTGCTGATGATAAAAACTGTTTCGTTTTGAAAATTTCCTTTTGCAGTATGGTTTGAACCAGAGTCCACCGGTGAACCCGAAAGGTTGATGAAGCCAAATAATCATGTTTCTAAAACTGCATGTGTCCATATGGTCTCTGTGAAGCTCTCTTTCTCTATGTTTTGCTCTTTGCAACTTCTCGAGTGTGCATAAACATTTACTCAAAACAGTGCTGTATTGTGTTTACACAAACGGCATAAGCATCTTCGTTTGTGTGTTTGCTTGTACAAACAATCCTGTGAACAGTTTGAAGTTAGCATTTCCACTATAACGTTTCGATTCAATTTATAATGAAGAAAACAAAACTAAAAATTGAATTGGACATCATAAACAGATTAATGTAAAATGTATATGTAGGTTAAACTCTTTCTTAGATTATATCATCTATATATGTTTCATTATTACAAAAGCTTATATTAACGTATATACGTTGTTTCATCAGATAAGATCGAAGACTGCTTCTTCAACAAGCTCTTGCAGCAATATCACTTCAATTTCAATCCCCAAATTGTTCATTTCGACTTGTAGACCATAACTCCACATTTTCCCAGCAACCTCGTCATTAACCGCCCATTCCTGTAACTCTGTCCAAACATGCTCCAACATGTTAAATCCCTTGGTCAAGCCGGTGTGCGCAAGTGTTGATGTTGTCTCTGTTATGATGGCATTAACACAGTCAAAAACGAGTTTGCGGTTTGATCTCTGTTTTCTGCGTTTGATGAGTTCCTTGTTGGCAAATTTGTCTCTCAATGATGGGTCTAATGGGCTCTCCAGTGAGTGCCAACGGGTCATAAGCGAGTCACTACCGCTGAAACCAGACGCTGTTAAGAGCGTTTTGATGAAGCCATACCAGTCTTCATCTTCCTCGATTCCCATTGCGGGTTTACTAGTGTCTGTGTATGACTCATCCTCCCATGCGAGAATCCGAGCGATTGTTCCGATAGGAGGTGATTTGTCAATCAGATTAGATTTCAGAGACATTTCTTCTCCTGTGGGATGTGACAGTACCAAAGTCTTACAATTGGTAAAACTCTTAGCATGTTTAACACCAGAGAGATAAAACTAACCTTGAGTGGTCTTTGGCTTTACTGACCCCGAACATTCCTCTTCGAAAGCCGGCTGTAAAACCGAAACTGGACTCGGCTGGTCCTGGTTTTCATTTTCCACATCACCCTGCAAACAAATCAATGGCCAAAGATTAAACCAAGAACGGTTTCCGAGCATCTTCTGAAATTCACAACTAGTTTTGGATTGTGATTTACCTCGCTTGTAAAAATACGTTGTTCTTGGAATGCATCACGGTGTATAGCCAATTGAGACGGTGCAAATGTCTTGTCCTTGTTTGATTTTTTATTCCGGAAGAAGAACAAGCTTGAAACTTTCCATGATGACTTTAAGCTTCTTGACTCCGTAAGCTCTTGGGGAGCTTGCGCTTTTGAAGTTCCACCATTGAGCCTAATCTCAGGGACTGATCTTGACCTTTCAAGGATATTCAGAGAATCACTTGTGCTTTCTACTTGATCTAGACCACTGCCTATGCATGAGATTGATCGTCTCGTTTCTTGTTTCACTTTGTTGGTCTCTTCACTGGATCCGGTAGGTACTTTCGTCTCTGAAAGTGCAAGTACTTCGCCTAAGGCCGTTGAAACCTTGGGGAAGTTTTTTGGTTGCTGTGTGTCTCCGTTTAGTGACATCATTGCCCATCTCTCAGAAAGCCGTTTCTTTGCCTCTCTGTAGACAGATGAGTCTGGAGAAAACGAGACTCGGCTCAACGAAGACGAAGAAAAAGGACTCTCAAACTTGTTTGCACAGTCCCATGAATGCCTAGAGGATGGTGACATGATCTCAGAGTTGGTAATATTTCCCACTAGATATTCGTAATTTGACCTGTTTAACGAACAATCATCACCCATATAGCCATTGGACAAGACGGAAGAAGAAGAAGAAGAAAGGGTCTCGTTCCTGCAATGACCCTCCACAGTTTCACGTATTTGACGTGTAATTTCCTTTGCCACTTCTCTGGTCTCAGCATCTCCAGCCTCATCAAAATAAGGAGGTGATGAAGCAATAGCCTTTATATCTAGAGACTTTCCAGGACTAGGCTTCAAAACAACTATCCGAGTTGGCTGCACAGCATCGATCCATCCAGTTTCCTGATTCAAAGAAGCTGGTTTCTTACTATCTTCAGCCAAACATTTCTGAACACCAACAGCCTTTGAAGGTCTCAATACCGTAATGCGCTTAGCATCTGGATGAGGAGGAACTGGTTGAAAGTCAGAAAGATGCTGTGGAAACAAAGAATTTGATTCCTGGAGAAACTTAACGAACAAATCTTTGTTAGAACTTAAAACTTGGAGTGCTTCTTGTAACTCACTGGACCTATGAAGCCTATCATCTGTTACCAAGTGTTTAGCTTCCATGAACTTTCGACGAACAAGATCCATCTGTTTATCACTCATACTTGCTTTACTTGAAAGGTTGCTCGCCTTTTGATCCCAGGTTTCATCTTCTCTATGATGCTTACCAGCTTCCTTACTACCAACACAAGTCAACGAACAACGTGAAGAGCTTTTGGATCTGCTCCTTGGTGCAGAAGTCTCTAGACCCATTAGTTTAGCAACTACATTGTTAGAACTCTGTCTATCTTCAACAACATCTTTCGACATTTCTCGAGCAATGAGCTTTTTCATAGATTCAGTACTTGTCTCTTTCGATTTGCTAAAAACACCTGGCCTCAAATCAGGCATAACAACCTCAATGAAAAGCTTCTTCTCAATTCAGCTACAGCATCAGATCCACTCTCACTGATTCTGCATTTTCGAAAACCATGAAATTGAACAATGAGCTCGTGAATGGGTAACGAATCTTGCTAAATATATGTAACGAAGCAAATTGACAAAAAAAATAAGCTTATTTGGAGATAAATAGAACAGAGATCAGATTCCGGCAACGAGGAAAACGGAAAAAGTATCGGAAAATGAGATCGGAGCTATAAGTCAGACATTTTCTACTTTACTCAGTGAGAAAGAGCAAGAGATAGAGAGAGACAACTTACTCTGTTAGTAGGTAGCTAGATTTAGAAACATTGTCAAGCTCTGACGTCGTCGGAGAAATAGCTTTGGCCGGAGAAGATTTATGTGAATCTAACAGGAAGAGCTTTTTAAGGGGATGACGTCGTCTTCTGATACCAAAAGGGCTTTTTTATTAATAGAGGGAAAAAACTGCAAATGACTAATATTTTTATATATATCACACAAAAAAAATGTTTAGTAAAATCTTTCTTTTCATTAAAGTTTGTAAATGAGCTAATGATGGACAAAATTATATCATATATAATCATATATGGTTGAAGTACATTACTTTTCCTGTTGCCATATTTCATGGTTTGTCTCAACTTGAAGATGGAATTAGGATTTAGGAAGTGAATGCATTTCACCAAAATTTGATATGATCACATAACCTTATTTTTTTTACGTATTCCACTTTCATTACTGCAATTATAAATTTATAATTCTTCTTTACTCTCTTTTTCTCAACCATTCTATCAATAGATTTAACCACTTTTTTTTAACTAAATCGATTAAATTATGTCTATAATAAACTGTATTTTCTGCACCAAAAAAAAAATAATTAAAAAAAAATCCACGAGATAAACTGTATTATGTTAACGATTAACATATCAACCATTAATATTTATTGTTAAGTTGCGGGAAATAAATAAAACTGTGTAGTTGGTTGAAACTGTATTAACAATGAAAATAAGGAAAAAGTTTCAAATATTTGATTTTCTGTTACAACTTACAAGCTAAAAATAGATTTATATGGCATTATATGAAATATCACAGTTGCTAATAAATGATCCAAGAATCGATAATACAATAGCATGTTATATGTTTTATCATATATATGCAAGCAAGTATAAAAGAATAATGATCATCTACTCTAATATGTAATTTCATATACCCAATAGAATTGGGACCAGGAATATCTTAAATGGACCAACTAACTTATTCTCTTAGTGTCTTTTTTTCTTGTCCAAATGAAACCTTCCAAAAAACTAACCACATTGAGATAATGAGATGCAATATTTTAAATTGTTTGTTTTGACATTTAGTAACCGAGCATTTCTACAAGTTTTAGAGTAACTAGGCCAACACAACCTACAGATTTATTCGTCCATAATTTGTGAGTTATAATAATTTATATCGATTGAACTGATAAACAATTTTTGATTTTTTTTCTAATTATTATTTTGATGTATTTCTCTAATTCTCGAGTAAATGATTCACTCTATTTTTGTTTTTTTTGTAAGTTTTAATTATATTATTTAACACTTATTTACAAATACTTATCGTAAAAATATATGTTTTTAACTTTAAAGTATTTTTAAGTAAACGAAAAGTAGTGTTGATTTAATATCTTATATTTTGCTTAAAATAGATCTTATATTCAACTAATATTTATTGTCACTAATCCTATATATATTATAGTATATGAA
>Ga0041059_1001259_pt1 | contig 20270 bp, 15 predicted proteins | sample AraColnosormetaG_FD_56232 | JGI IMG/M metagenome (GOLD analysis project Ga0041059, IMG submission 56232) | Arabidopsis roots microbial communities from North Carolina, USA - Col MF nosort | ecosystem: Host-associated > Plants > Roots > Unclassified | place: USA: North Carolina | collected... | reverse complement strand
TTTTTTTTTTTTTTTGCTGGGTTTTAATGAGAATCTTGCCAGTATAAATACAAAAGTCGTTATTTTTATTTTTTGGGTCTATATAGTTTTTTAATTTAGTTTTTGACTGGCGAGATGCGACTCTCGAGTGACTCGTGTCTTAAATCAAACCTTAATAGTTTTCAAATAAAGGTAACTATCCCAATATTAAAACCCATTACCTATTTAACATGTTTTCTCTTCTTTTTCTTGGCCAAATTTATGTCTTATTATTTAGCTAAATTGATTCCTGATCAATTAGAAAGTTTGGTTAATTACATGTTTGATTTATTCATCAATTGGGCAACAGGTTGTAATTGTAAATTAATAGCTCTAAATTGATATTTGTATTACAATATTTCTTATATAAATGTAATTTAAGCCTTTATTTGATATATATTATTTAAAGCAACATTAGAAAATGATGTGATTTTAGCCTATTATAGTATTCAAAAATACAGAAAGTGTATTTATTTCTAATTTACATTCTTTTTTCTAAACTTTGTAAGTTTTCAATTCAAAAACAGAAACTACATCATCAAATTTAACAGATATATTACAAATAGTGATAAAAATGTGACGAAACATATATGTCGTTTACTAAATCGTATTCAATATAAACATTTATCGGTACTCGGTGAATTAATTTTAAAGAAAAAATGATAAAGTAATAATAATTTCACAAAAATGTGCAATTGTACATGAAGATTGAAGAACTCTATTAGAAACATTAATTTCATGTGAATTTATATTTTAGATATTTAGATTGTAATAAAAAAAAAAATTGTCCCTATTGGTGATGCTATGTTAACAAACTCAGCCTAAACCAAATAAGGATGTAAATACATATATGTTGTGGAAAGAAAAAAAAAAGAGGCATAATCATGGTAAAATACATGTTGTGTTACGAAACGTAACTATATATATACAGTAGCTTTGGATCATTGCTAAAATTCTACGAGGGTTGCGTAGAAAACTTGATCCATCTCACTATTTTATGGATTACCTTTCAAAATGTATAACGTTTTTTGTAATAACGTGGATTTTGCTACGAACATGATGAATCAAGAGTGACGCATTTTGTTGTGGAAGAAAAAGTGAGACATGTCACTATGGAGATGGGATCAATAGTTATTTAATTACATAATTAAAATATAATTAGAATATTATATAAGTCATTAAGTAATTGTTGGTAGAAAGGACAATAGGGGTTTAGGGGTGGGGTCATGCCAGTTTGGGTAAAAAAGGATTAGCAGAAGAGAGATCAGAGAGATGCCACGTGGAGCCTACGGCCAATGGGAGAGCGATAAGCTTATCAAAGATTTCAAAGTGCGGAGGGTAAAGTGGGCGACGTTGCTTTTCCACGTGTCAATGTTTCATTGGTAGGAAAAGTTAAAAGTTAGATTTCCGCTTAGTCGGTATTTGGGTCCCATACTGTCTTCGCAACTTGGCCCTCTCTCTTGCGCTCAGAAGGTTTTGTCTTTTAAGTTTCTTCTTGATTTTGGTTTTATCCTTTGTTATTTTTAGTCTGGTCCGTATTTTCTCCGTATCTTGTTTCAAATACATTCTCTCGTAAAGAAACCGCTTTTTTTGGTTTAGTACTGAATGATAAAAGTATTGTTTTCGTACGAAATTTATGTCAACCGCCCTAGTTCTAGAGGATCACCTAGACCATATGCATGGGACTTGGTCGAGCTTCGATGTGGATTAGCCCGAGTTATCAATAGAATACTGAAAATTGGCATAATTAACTTTGATTTAATGGAAATGCGTTTTTATAATATACTGAAAATTTAACAGACATGATGATTGATGAGTAGTAAATTTCAAATGGTATAACAAGTTTAATTGTTTTTTTAGTAAGTTATATATACTGACCAAGACGTTTTTGTTTGAGTCAGTGACTATCACTCTTTGTTTTTACTCAACTTAATTCCATAGATCCTGGTACTTATAACGTGTACAATCTAGAATCACAAGCGTTTAGAGATAGTGATAATTAGCTTGGCTACTTTCTCAGCTGTGTTGTTGCTTGATCGAAGGTGGAAAATGAGAGTGGTCATATTGAAGTTCTTGCTTAGTGCTATTGTTAATAGAACGGTTGGAGAGCCGGCCAAGCTTATGGATAATATATTTATATATGGAGAATGAGAATAACATAAAGATGAGACATGGTTGAACCTAATTAATCAAAAAAACAATTTACATGAATTTTTTTTCTTTAAAAGATTTCAATCTGTAACATGCATAGAAACTTGTCTCATAACCCTCGTAGTCGTATAGCAAGCATTAGTTTTATGATAGAGATGTTTCGGTTACGAAAGAAAATTTAAACCAACTTAAGTGGTTGTAAATCACGTTGTAATTTTTATGTTTATGTACAATTTCAAATTACAAATCTTCATTTTTAATTATAATCTTTGCCACTGAAATTCACGATAATATCACTAAGGTTCGATGCAATTCGTCAAACATTTCACGTACTAAAATTTGTTCGGCGAGTGATGGAGACATAGATGTAAATGGAAACGTGTACTCGTAAATTGTGTCATCTTTCGTGGCCCATAAAATTGAGATGGAGTTTTATCGTTTTCTATATCAAATAATGTAAATAACTGAATAAAAAAGGTTTTATTATAAAAAGTACCAAAGAAATGGACCGTAGTCACCATTTACATGGTTACATGGTTACATGGCGCGACACGTAGTGTCACTTAATGCTGCAAGTGTTTTTTCCTCTTTGTTTTTTGCCTCCCTGAATATTTTAAATTTGGTATATAAAATATTTCTGCTGACGAGTTTTAGTTACTCTAGTTTCTAAAATGGTCTAGAAAAAGTTGTGATATATAAATATAATAACTCGGTAATGGCTACGTACAGAGTCAGCCACGTAACACTAAATGGATGTGTCATGGACCCGTATTACACTCCCCATTATACACGGATAGCGCATACATGTAGTAGAGAATGATAATGTAGTTTTAACCTCTCAACAGGGAGATAAATAATTATGTATTTCGTTTTCTAAAGTCATAGTTAATATAAGTGATAATAAATAAGTTTTGACTTGTTTCCAAACCACTTAACAAAATGATAGTTATTTTTCTGTCCCCGAATCATTATGAATAATTTTCTAGTGGGAATTAGCTATTTCAGATTTGATAAACAAAATTTCTTTCTTTAATCAATATTATGTTTAATTGTAAAATGTACACACAATCCACAACTAGAAAGACGAATCCAAAAACTAAAGAAAATAGGAAATACTCGACCTTTATTTTCTAACGTCAATCCACCACATGATATTTGTGGTTTTTAGCGTAATAATTCAGTTCTAACACACCACATGATTTGCTAAGCTACCAGTACTACTTTCTTTGTTAGGCCGTGAGAAATTGAATATTCCTTCCTCTTATTCTGCATATTCTTTGTATTTGTTTTGTTACCTACCTCTTCTAGTGTGTAGCCTACGTAAATATACACTCAAGTTGTTTTGATGTAACCGGTTTTCTCCACCGAAAATCGTATTGTGAACATAAGTGTTTTTTAGTTTTTTTGTCTAGTTGATTACACTACATATCAATTCATACTTATTATAATTACACTGATTATATATAAATGCATGAATGAAAACTCGAATTCGATATATTACGATTCGTCAAAAAATGTATATCTAGTGAATTCTGGTATCAATTAGAGGTCTGAATTTGTTCAATATCGTCCACAATTCCCTACCTAAAAAATTAGAGCTTTTTGGACCAAATCCAAAAATGGATCTAAAAAGTGAAAACCAAAATATTCCTTTAAGAATCTACACAGATTCGAACCAAACCGGATTAAACCGAATAGTCTACGGCACGTGTGGAAACGCGCTGCGTTTCAAAAACATTTGGGGTATTTTTGTAATTTTTGTAATTTTTAGGATCAGGGTTTTAGGAGAAACCCAGGAAGAAGAAGAAGATCGACATGGACTTAGAACACCAAACCATGGAGACGTTCCTGCGATGGGCAGCAGAGATTGGCATTTCAGATTCTATTGATTCTTCTCGATTTCGCGATTCGTGTCTTGGACATTCTCTTTCCGTCTCCGACTTCCCTGACGCCGGCGGGTGCGTGGAATTGAATTCGAACTCTTTCATTTCTAAATCCCTAAAATCTGTCTTCTCATTGCTCGATTGATGCAATCAGGAGAGGTTTGGGAGCTGCTCGTGAGCTCAAGAAAGGAGAATTGGTTTTGAAAGTCCCCAGAAAAGCCTTGATGACTACAGAATCCATAATTGCTAAAGATCTAAAATTGAGCGATGCTGTTAATCTTCACAATTCACTTTCTTCGACTCAGGTGCTCTCTATTTCTCTGACCATTTGAATCTGTTCTGTTTTTGTTTCTGAGAAAAATCTTAAAACCTCAGAATTGTTGAAATTTGCAGATACTGAGTGTATGCTTATTGTATGAAATGAGCAAGGAGAAGAAGTCTTTTTGGTATCCATACTTGTTCCATATACCTCGTGACTATGATCTCTTGGCTACATTTGGGAATTTCGAGAAGCAAGCTTTACAAGTTCTGTGTTTACTACTACTACACTTTTGTGTTTTATTTTGATTTTTGAATAGGTTAGATCTCATGTTATTGGATTGAGATCATGTTCCTTTCTTTTCTGTTGATTTCAAGTCTAAAAGATGGGATTTTTTTCATGTCCTTAGGTTGAAGATGCTGTTTGGGCTACAGAAAAAGCCACAGCCAAGTGTCAGTCTGAGTGGAAAGAAGCTGGTTCGTTAATGAAGGAGTTAGAGCTGAAGCCTAAGTTTCGGAGTTTCCAAGCATGGCTATGGGCTTCTGCAACGGTAAGAACACTTCACTTTATCACACGAAAGTTGCTCGAGAAATCGATGATGGTTGATTAGAAAGGTTTGTGTAAACTTACAGCTACAAACTTTACTTCTGTTTGAAGATATCTTCACGAACACTGCATGTACCATGGGATAGTGCTGGGTGTTTGTGTCCTGTAGGGGACTTGTTCAACTACGATGCTCCTGGAGATTATTCGAATACCCCACAAGGTCCTGAGAGTGCTAATAATGTAGAGGAAGCAGGACTTGTTGTTGAGACACACTCTGAAAGGCTCACAGATGGTGGATTCGAGGAAGATGTCAATGCTTACTGTCTTTATGCAAGAAGGAATTATCAGCTAGGAGAACAGGTACAAGTCCTCAACTAGCTTTTGTTACAGCTGCGAAACTAATGAAGCGGAAGCACAACGTAGAAAATATACTGAATGGTGAGGATTGTATTTGTGGGTGTAGGTTCTTCTATGTTATGGGACTTACACGAATCTAGAGCTTCTTGAGCACTATGGGTTTATGTTAGAAGAGAACTCAAATGACAAGGTCTTCATTCCTCTAGAAACCAGCCTATTTTCTCTAGCTTCTTCATGGCCTAAAGATTCTTTATACATTCATCAAGACGGTAAGCTGTCTTTTGCGCTGATATCCACGTTGAGACTGTGGCTGATCCCACAGAGCCAGCGTGACAAGTCAGTTATGCGCCTTGTTTACGCTGGATCTCAGATATCTGTGAAGAATGAGATTCTTGTCATGAAGTGGATGTCAGAGAAATGTGGAAGTGTTTTAAGGGATCTGCCAACTTCTGTCACAGAGGACACTGTGCTTCTTCATAACATTGACAAACTCCAAGATCCAGAATTGCGTTTGGAGCAGAAAGAAACAGAAGCTTTTGGCAGCGAAGTACGTGCTTTTCTTGATGCAAATTGTTTGTGGGATGTCACTGTATTATCTGGGAAACCTATAGAATTTTCCAGGAAAACTAGCAGGATGCTGAGCAAATGGAGATGGTCTGTGCAGTGGAGGCTAAGCTACAAGAGAACTCTAGCAGATTGCATCTCTTATTGTAATGAGAAAATGAATAATCTCTTAGGTACCCAAGATAGGCTTAGAGATTTGTAACTTGAATCGAAACCGATCCTTCTTAATCTATCAATGCTCAAAAAAGGATTTCTGATCATTCTTTTTTACATTCATAGAGAAGTAAAAAAAACAATTACCTGCTAAAATCTACTGTTACATCTTTCATCAATTGCAAGTATGAATCAAAGATAGTAAGCTGAAGCCAAACAGATGAGGAGATCAGTAAGGATGAGATCAACAACGTCAAAGACGAACTTTGGAGCAAACAAACCCCAAACCTGCAAGAACATGAGAGCAATGTTTTAGTCACAGATACAAAACAAGAACCTTTGGCTTGAGTGAATCTTGCTGTGTTTACCATCAGATGTCTTCTCTGGATGGTGACGCAGAGAATTGTAGCTGTGACTGTGGTTGCAGATATAACTCCAAAGAGCATATACATCTGATGCGGTTAAAAAAGTTATGATTTAACACATTGTCACTGAATCTACTAGAATAAACCAAAAACGAATCAATATGAAGATGTCTTACTTGAAACAACTGGTGGCGCTTTTCGCCATGAGCCTGAGGAGTTTGAGAGTGAAAAGGTATGAGGAGAGGAAGTCCAAATACAGAAAGGATGATCGAGAATCCAAATGTCTCGATTGTCAAAAGAATGGCTTGTCGTATAAGCACAAACTCATCAAACCTGAAGAAAGTATGTCAACAAAACCACCATATTGAATTAAGACTCCATTGTAGGCTGAGTTTATGAAACTTGGACCTACCCCACAAATGCAGCTCCATAACGAAGGCCATCAAAGGCGCACCAATGCCCGCTGGCGAAGAACATGCATATAGAAAGAAGACTCCATTGCACCACACAGAGAGGATTTAGTTTTGAGAATTTGCTCTGTCCATCTGATTTGGTTCTTCTCTCTACACCCTCCAGCCTCATTATACAATAGCCTACATACATTTAACTGCATCAGTTAAACCTTAATGACCTGAGTTGCCATCTTTATTATAAAGCTTGTTTGCTTTGAGAATCATCAAGTGAGAAGAAAAAAGTTACCAGCCACTAAATATACTAATGCAAGCATTGATCCTTGCTTCCCCGACAATAGAATTATTGGCGAACTACAAGCAGATACAAGAGCGACAGTTCTGATGGCCCAATTCTTGTCTTTTTCTGTGCAAAACATACGTGCAGAAGCTAAAAGGCAGAGCTGCACCAATCCAATTACATAAACCGTTTGAGGAATGCGGTTTCTTCCTCCCGTCACTTGAAGCAACTGATCCAAACCAAATATCTTGCTCTCCGAAGCCCAAAGCAATGCTATGAAAAAGTAGCTTACCATACTACCAACAGTAACATACTTCCACACCCCCTCATTGGGTGCTTTCGCAATGGCTACGTAGAGCACGCAAATGAGTATAACCACTGACAGAATTGGTGCAATTTCAATCGCATATGTCAATGCTGGATGGTCTGGAGCTATCCCTAGCATCCACGATGGTGAGCTACTCATAAACTGAGAAGTTGCAGCTTGCTTTGTTAGCCCAATATCTATAGAAACTCTGAGAACAAAAACCATAGCAAGAAACATAAAAGCCTGCAGACAAGATAATTGAAAATATTACAATCCAACAAGCAGATTTTAAGGTAATAACCAGAAGCAACAAAGACATGTCATAGATAATACTGACTTCTTTCCGCATTGTTTTTCTCATAACAGAGTACCGCAGCTTGATAAGTCCAGTTGTTGCCAGGAGAAAGTTTGCAACTTTTCCTTCTTCCACTATTGACAAAAAAATTCTCTATTAGCATAAAGAAAAAGAGAGCAAAACGCTTAATCTAAGATTACTTGAAACTTACAGATATAGCTATTTGAAAGAAAGCTGCAAGCTCGAATCGTTACTATAAAGAGAGTGAAAGCTGCACCAGTGGATAACCAAGAACCCACTGCATAAGATTTGTCGCCATGGAAAACAGCAAGAAACTGAAGGATGAGTGATATAACCAATATCCCAAACCCAGTAATCATTAGATTCAGATTGAACTCTGTCCACTTAGACCGGGCAAGTTCAACAACGCTTGAGAAGAAATTCAAATATTCAGCAATTTGCTCTTTAAGAAGGGCAGATATATCTGTACTGCCGTCATCTCCATTTCTATCCATCAATATGTGTTTGACAGAATTGGACCAATTCTGTTCTGCTGCAGAATAGAGATCTGATATCCTTGACATATCATCGGAAGAGAAACCAACAACCGATGAATTAGAATACACATCTATATATCTTTTCACCTGCATATAAATAGAATTGGAAACTGAGAGTCCGAAAACAGAACATCGTGACAAGATATTCTTTCAAGTTTTTGAACTGTTACCTGCCAAGCATTCACACAAAGTACATCAACGTAATGTTTCATCCACTCGTTAGCAGCCGATTGGGTGCCAAAATTGCCCAAATCTGACTTATCCAAATTCCAGCTACTGGAACCAAGGGCATATAGCTCAGGGTTGACATGCCCAATGCTGAAATTTTATTATACATAGAAATATTTCGAATATTAATATGTGCGGATGGATATTTTCCTGAATAGAAGCAGGAAACAAAATTTGACAATGATCCTTACAAGGCACCTTCCGAAAGGAAAGGATATCCCAAGCAAAGCTGACAATGTTGCTGCAAAATCAAGCTGCAAATAACCCAAAACAATTAAGTTTTGCAATGAGGTTTGCATAGAGTACATGGAAAGACATCACATCAAATTTGATACTGACCTGCTCAATGTAGCTGATACACATCTGCTTCCCGTCCTGACATTAAGATAAACCCAATAGAATTCCAGTAATAAGAAATCTCAAAAATCAATCCTTATGATCACCAAGGAATATGTTTCGCAGGTTACAATTACCTTGTTTTGTTTACAAGATGAGGTATCGAACTCAGGAGGAACCAAAGTTGTGTGCTTCTTTGTACTCATGGCAAACATGGTTGTTTCTACCTGTAAAGGGATTTAGAAGTAAAGGTGGATTAATAATCTTGAAGCAGAGTGAGTAAAAGAAGAAAACCAATTTCTTACCTCTTCTGCAGTCCCTCCGCCATGATCCCCATTTAATGTCTGCCCATGGTCACCCATTACTATAAGCATAGTATTCTCATGCAAACCACCTGGTCCCGCCTGGCTCTCCAATATATTGATGACTTTCTAGAGGAGGCAAATAGAGTGAGAATGAAACAAGATTACATATAGCATACTAATAACTTTTTGCAACTGAAGGACAAGGAATACGCAAGTGAAATAATATGGTTAATTTTTGTTGCAGCCTTTATCAGGTGATTAAAAGGTAGTAAACAGTAGTTAACCTCTAAAACTGAATTATATTGCTCCAACTTATTAATCATTGGGCTGGAATCCACTCCAAATATGTGTCCTGCATGGTCCTGCAAATATTCAAAATTCAGTGAATCAAGGAGATGAGTGGCAAGATGATGACGAAAAAAAAGATGTAATTGTCCGCATACCACGCCGAGAAAATGCGCAATTAGAACATCCCAATCATCTTTGAAAAGGGTTGGGAATAGGTGCTCAATGCATCCATTGTCAACCTAAAAACGCACAACAACCAATATCATATTTAAAACTCTACACAGACAAGCTACCTCGGAAACAAACATAATGTAGAAAAGCAAAACATGAATCACTTACAGTATCCAGGTCTTTAACATTGAAAGAGGGGAAAGGATATGACTTTTGAAATTGATTTGGGAACAACTGTGTCCAAGTATCATCACCCATCATCACCAACCGTTTCCCATTTAGCACTAACTATGCATAGAGAGAACTCATTCAAGTCATTACCGTGTGACCAAATCAAAATGACATTAGAAAACAAACAGTTTGTTTTAGATAAGCCAAAACCTGATTAATGAAGTTATCCTCAACAATAGCAGGAGCACCGAAACTATTCCCAATATCAATAAAAGTAGGCAATCCTCCAGTTGTTAATCCCTGAAATTCACACACTAGAATATGAAAAAGAGTTGAAAGCAATCAAATGTAGACACCAATCTAGAAACTGATTAGAATTGGGACCTTGAGACGCTGTAAACTAGTTGTAGGAGGATCAGCAAAAGCCTTAAAGATCTTAGCAGATGAATCATTAGCAAATGCAAGCGTCTGCAAGATTGTTAATTTATCCATCCATGGCTTTGGTTCTGTCAATTAAAGAACTACTTTTAGTTTCATTACTCAAATCATTAACACAGTCATACACTTACACACAAAGATCATTCAAAATCACCTGGGAAAAAAGCACTCGGGGCAACAAAATCGATTCTGAATAACAAAACAAAACGAAAGTCACGAAATGCCTATGGAATTGTGAAATGGAAGCTGTAAAATTGAAGAAAACCAATCTCAGTTATTGCAATACTTGAAACCTGAGTGCATCTAAGACAATTATGATGACACGATCAACAACTGGTTTGGTCCAACATTTCGGCTGAGTCTGATTAGATTGACCCGAGCTTGAATCGTGATTGGAGCGTGGAGAAGCAAGGCAAGGAGAGAGAGAAACGTCGGAGCAAGTACTGTGGAAAGGAAGCTCTGTTCGCGTGAGAAGAAACCCACGCGTGAAGATCAAAATGGCGATGGCGTGAATCAAGAGAAATCCTAAAGCTGTCAACTTCTTGTTCTTCAGATATGTCTCCATCTCCGGATCAAAATTCTCCGGTCGTATTTCCGATAAGTAGATTTCGCCGTGACGGGCTACTGACCGCGGCAAAATAAACTATTGAAGGTGATGAAGACGTGAATGGAAAACGACGTCGTATAACTTATCATTGTAAGTGTAATCGAGTTTTTGCTGCTTTGCGTTTTGTTTAGCAATGGCGCGTTATATTTTCAGACATTTAGGTAATCGATTCGTTTTACAGGTTATAACCGGTATGGAGGGTGCATAATAAAAATTTAGTTTAGCTACTCCGGTTATTGAAGTAAATTATTCTGGCGAATTTTTACTACAAAATAAGCTTCAGTCCTTTGATATTTGATTAACTGAGTAAGTTATACGATTCCGATTTAGCTAGCATTCAACAGTATAAGTTAATCAAATTACAGTCGTCTCTTATGATATGAAGAATGATTTCGTCATCCGATTACTATCATCTCTTATGATATGAACAAAGGTTTCGTCTTGTCAATACAGCTTGTAGATATGTGTTTCAATTCATCAAATCCAAATCAGTCCAAACTTAAATCCATTTGTCTCAGTTTAGTATCATCATATACCTAATAAACCCAAAACAAAAAAAAATCTAAAACCTCAAATTATTCTAGAAAAATAATCGAAGCTATTATTAAAAAAGGTTTAGGAGAAGGATCAGAACATTGGCTTGATTTCCTCTGTTGAGAAGGAAATAAAAATCGCTTAGTATAATCTGATTCGATCATTTGGGGAAATTGTCATCACCTCCATTCTCCTTAATACCAATCTTATAGTTTAATCATAAAAAAGACCCAACAAATTAAAAACGAATCACAATTGAATCTAGTGAACCTATCTAAAGGCAAACTCATCAAAAAAACATAAAAGAGACAAGGATCAGAATATTGGCTTGATTTCCTCTGTTGAGAAGGAAATAAAATTCGCTTAGTATAATCTGATTCGATCATTTGGGGAAATTGTCATCACCTCCATATCTCTTTTCAAAAAAACCACGAAAGTTTTAAAATCAACAAACAAACCCAAATCAATCGTAATAATCTAAGGAGAAGGATCAGACTAATTGGCTTGACTTCCTCCGAAGAGGAAGTTCTATTCGCTCAGTATAATCAGATTCGATCATCTGGGGAAATTGTCATCACCTCCATTCTCCATTATTAACCAATCCAAATCTCGATTTCTAAGAACAAAAAAAACGAGTTCAATGTTGTGTATGAACTAAAACCTAAAACAATTCTATAAAACACTAATACAAAATCAGATTTACCCTAATCTGCAAATTCGAGCTGATTGAAGAAAACCCCAGAGGGTTTTCCGAAGAAAATCAAAACGAATAACAGATATAGGGAAACGATTTGGCGTCAGCTCATACACAACGAACATAAACAAGTACGGTGGTAATCAGTAATATTGACGCACAATTTCTAATGAGAACATAACCTAGGAAACCTTATGAAGAACATATTAAGGATAAGAAATCTAGCGGAGAGAAGTCGACGGCTTGTTATTTTGGTGTTTTGAGGTTTAGTCAAAAGAGTATTTATAGGTACGGTGGTGAGGCTTATGTCGGTCTAGAAACCCTAATGCGCGTGTTATTCACGTGACTTGTGGTATTAGGAATTTCTTATTGGATCCTTATGTTTTGGTGGGCTTTGGTAACTAGCAAAGATTACTTATTTAACAATGACAGTGAAATCAAACTATATAGTATACAAGTAATTGAGTATATGTATTTTTCCTCTCTTCATTCCAAAAGGGGGTTAGTATACGACAATAAATAATGAAATACATAAATCAGAAAATAATAGTAAGACATTTGTAATAACGTTTTGCAACTAAACTAATCTGTTTCAGTTTCATCTTCGCAACATTTTCAGCCTTCTGGAACCAAGAATCATCACTGTCTTCTTCCATTAACATTGTTCTCTCTTCATTTCCATGAACCGGATTTATGTGAATTTTCAATATCTGCGACGGTACCACTTGATAGTATAAAATCTCCGTAGTCTGCCGTGTACTAATGAGCATTTTATGGTTTACTATAATCTCTTCTCCAATCATTTCGAATCCTGCCGAGTTTGGGGTTACGTTTGAGTTGTCGTTGTCTTGTGCTTGGTTCTCAAACGAGAAAAAATCGTCGATCTCTATGTTGTCTATTGTATTGGTCCGAGATCCGCCTGTAATAAATATACAATTATTTCCGATTAGATCATTATAATCAACATTTTATATGGTTCCAAACTTCCAATTATAATGAGTTTTATATCATACCCACCATAAAGTTCAAGATCTTGATCATTACTCTGGAAACTTGGCAAAATCAATTCTTGTTCTTCTATATAACTCTGTTAACATCATATAGATTATAGAGACAATTAATATTTGGTCTTCGAGCATATATAAAATATAAATGACGAAATCAAATTGGTAACTATGAAATAAAATTACCTGCTCGTCAAGATTTCCAATGTGTATCAAATGATCATCAACGTTGCTGTTGTAGAATTGGTTGGAGTTACTTGCAGCGAAAGTAAAGTCGTCGAACCCACTTTGACCACTGTTTTGATGTAGTCTCTTGGAGAAATCGCTGGTTTGAGCCTGCGAGTTTTCTACTCGCAATGGTGGCAATGACATTTGGTGTTGAAACATCTCACATTGCACTTCTGTATTCACCTATATAATAATACAACATTTTAAGATACATGTATATTTGATTCTGTATATGATACGGAATCAACTGTATTAATTAACAAATTACCTTTGATTGAGTGAGGTATGGTCCATAAGGAGATCCGTAATCTGAAAAGCTTGTAGGCATGTTTTGTGACAAGTACTGCGACCAGTCATCATGATCACTAATTGCGTTTGCGTTTCCAAATCGCGGTTGGATATGGGCAGCGGTATTATAAGGTGTGTTTGAACTTATTTCAAGATCTGAACAAACGTCAAAACTCGAGCTACCACTTATATTCGAGCTCGTGTGGACGTAAGGTTGATGCTGCTGCTGATGTTGATCCCTTGGTTTCGCCTCAATCACTATTTTCTTAAACACGCGACAGAGTGCATATGCGTCCTGAAAATAGAACAAGAATCTTGTTAGAATATAGTTTTCCCTAGTAATACATCTACTACTTTAAAGTAGATGATTGATGATTGGTTTGGTTAGTAAGTAAACCTGCATGCCAAATGCAGAAGGCTCGCATTCGGATTCATCGAGGCGATATTCATGCATGACCCAACCAGTTCTAATACCATGCGGGGCACGTCCACGGTAGTAAACTAATGTTTTCTTGGTCCCAATGGCTCGATCTCTCCAACTCACCCGCCGGTCTTTGCCTGTGGCTTTCCAATAACCGCCTTTTGTTGCCCGGTTTGTCCTTGAACCATTGGGGTACTTTCTGTCCCGTGGGCTGAAGAAGAACCATTCTTGGTCTTTGCTAGGAATCAGTGACTTCCCTGCCAATTGACATGGTTGAGTATATTAGTAAACAATAACATTTGAATACAAAATATCGATTCAAATTGAGTTTCTCTATATATGGTTTTTATTTGTTTTATTCTGTCCCCTGTAAAATATGTTATCTCTCAAGATTAAACCCTAAGGTACAAAGTGTAGACTATCATAAAAGTGTGGTGGTCCATGAGAGGTTAACGAAAAGTATTTGAGGATTTGACCAGAGGGAATCCTACAATTGCGTATGCTCTAATCAATACTACTATAGTATTATGGCTATATTGTTATATAATATATTCAGAAAAATCATATACTTCCAATCCAAGTTGAATTGACAAAAACTAATCCAAACGTTGAATTGATTCATTTTAATTGTTAAAATTTTGATTTCTTGATATATACGAAAAAGTCAAAGCTAGTACCAAAAAAAAAACACATGGTATCACAAAACTCTTTGTTATTTAAAGGGATTTCTAAATATTAGTTAAAATCCTCATGATTAGTGAATTCTAGAAATATTTCAAAATTTTGCTTCGATTTTCAAATCAATCAAAATATGCAAACCAATATAAATGTATACATATAATTTTGGTAAAAGTGTTCTATATTATAGTTGTCCTGTTATTGTGATATATATTCTTTTTCTTTTCTTCACTCTATCTTTCGAACCTATACGTTCAAAACCTATTCAGCGCTTAGACCATAAAAGGGTCTCATTCCAAATATATATATATACTGATAGATTGATTTATGGTTAACTAAATAATTCTTACCTGGCAAGTCCCATGGTTCGCACTTGTAGAGGTCTACTTCAGGGATAATCTCTAGCTCGATCTCTTGGCCGTTGATCTTTCTCTTGAGATAGTAAGTGATTAGTTCTTCGTCCGTTGGATGGAACCTAAAACCTGGAGGCAACGAGACCGGAGCCATGTATATACTCTTCAACAATATTGAAACCTCTCTATCAATTTAATATCGGATTATATAACAAAAAACTTAACGAACGGTCTTGTTTACGAGATAAACTCCAACAAGACCGATCGTTTTTGTTTATATAAATAGTTTTATAAGTATGGTTGGGTAGTAGAGAGAAGGAGAATGATGATACGAAAACCTCGAGAGAAAGAAGGAAACAGAGAGAAGACAAATGTTTTGTGTTTTCAGGGCTTGAAGGGTATAGGGTTATAAATAAAGAAGAGAAAGACAGAATTTCATATAAAAATAGTGGCAGGAAAGTGAAAGGGATGATGCCACCCTCAAATAATATATGGAACTTATAATATAAAAGTTATAAAAAGTATGGCTATACCCAATTTGTCTCTCGTAATTTTGTTTCTTCCTTACACATATTCTGATTCTTACTGTCGTTTTCTTCAAGATTCATAGGTAGGTTAATGCAAAACCGTGTTTCTTCATCAAAGTGGTCGCCTCAAATAATCACATTCTTCTCCAAGTATGGTCGGTTTGGAATGTATCCACGTGGCGGAACATCATTGGCTTCATGGGGGGAACGAATCTTGGTTTAACCAATAGAAACTGGTTTCAAATCTTTGTCTGGCGGCGCTTCTAACTGAATAAAACTGTCTCCTTTGTATCGTATCCCCACTTGCGAGAATCCTTTAGTTCCTTCGTGATTGCCGCTGATCAATATGCCATCATCTCAATTATTTCTTATATCTAATCTCTTTTCTGAAATAAAAATATTATACTTCATTTTGTATCATCTTCATTGTGTCGTCACAAGTGGCTCGAGTATGATCGTTTGATTGGTCATTAGTGTTAGTTTGTTCATCTTCCCCCATATATATCTGATCTTGTGTTCATAAGTTATGTCTCGGGAGTATGTTTTAATACCGCCCAAAACTATATTATAACCTTTTTTCAGTGTAAAAATATGAATCACTTAAACGAGGAGTCGAGGATGAGAGACAAGCTCGCTCGTTCACGAGCATGTGGCTCTAGATGGATATGAAACACATGATATAGTGACGCAAACACAAACACAAACACGAGCACAAACGCACACATTAATTAGATTCATATGCAAGTTCATACATAGATAAATTAAAGGCATAGATATATAAAACCAAAATTTGTTTAAAGGTATAGAGATGAAGAATAAAGGTCCACATGGTAGATCATGTGGGTCCAGCTTGTAAGCATGTGAAGAAATCCTTGGAGGCATAGATGGGCCAACCCCAGCATCACTTCTCAGCTTTTCTCATCATCATCATACACTTTTCTGTCATTATGCAAATTCCATATTCTAGATCTATATCTAATTAATCACACATATAATAAGCATTAGCATATATAACACATGTATATAACAAATTGTACATACCCTTCTTTACACTTTTCCCTCACATGAATCCATCTTTTTGTTCTTTACTTTTATTTATTTCTCTTTCACACACATCTATAAGTTAATGTACTCCAAATATCTTTACCAAATAAATGTATCTTAAATTCCCAAGTTGAGAACATGAACTATTTGAATATAGTTTCAAAGAAAGTATTTAGAAAAAATATATAATATGTAAGACAAAAACCCAAACTTCTGTCTCTTTGTTTATGCTAAGCTAATTTAAATTTTTAAAGTGTTATTAACATTTCAGAGTCTAGTGCATGTTTATTTTCTCCTAGAAAAGATGAGTGACAAAAATACCAAAAGAGAAAGGTACATCTGTAAAATTGATAAAGAGTTAAGAAGGAAAAAATGTTTAAATCATAAACTTAATCGCATACACAACTTAGCTTCAATAAATTTTTGAAAATTGTCAAAACTCAAAAATGGGGAGAAGAGGTTAAACTTGGTTTAACCGGTTCGTTCATTATACTTCCGGGTTAGCATTTTGAGCGGTTCTTTTCCGGTAACCAAACCGGATAGACATTCGAGTTATTGTTCAACCGGTTTCACCGTCAAACGACGTCGTTGTCACAGTACTGTCCCTCACAAAAACCTCACAAAACCTCTCTTTCGTTCTCGTCTCCTCCAGAACCAGTACAACCATGGTCGACGGCGAAGTTGAAATCCTTCGCGGTTACGAGCTCCGTCTCCTCCGGTGCACTGTATCCTTTCCACAGACAGGTTCTCCTCTCGAATCCCAGCCGCTCGATGGAACTCAATCCGGAACCCATCCACACGACTCTCTTATAACGTCTCTTTTGTCTTCAATCGAGGCTGGAGACTATCTTGGAGCTCTATCCTCCGACGCTACTAAGCTAATACTCGGAGATTCCGAGTTAAACTTGGTTGATACGGTTGATTCCGCCGAGCAAGTTTACTCCGAGCTTCTCGACAAGGTCGAATCGTTCGTGGTGAACGATTCTTCAGATGAAATCGATAAGGCTCGCCGTGCTGTTCTGGTGATGTGCTTAGCAATCGCTACTGCTTTGTGGTTCACCCGTTGCAATCTGACTGGGTAAGTCACCGAGTTTAATTCTTCGTAATTTATGAACTTCCAGTGTTCTTCAAATTTCGGAATCTGGTTATATTCAAATTCTCATTGAGGCTTTTGATTGTTTTTAAACTGTTAGGTCAACGGAAGGATCAACGAAATGTTCGTTGCCCCTTAGAGTGTCAGAGAGTAAGGAATTAGTTGAGTGGGAGAACTGGGCTAAGATTCAGCTCATGTCTGTCGGTTCTGACTTGCTTGGGAAGTTTTCTAATCTCCAGGTACTCTCTTCGTGCTACTGCATTTTTCAATTTCATCAATTCGAGCTTTGTTGTTGTCCCAGTCTTTATTTGTGTTTCGGAGGGTGTTTGTTGGACGTTAATGTTTGAGAGGAATAAACCAAATGTATTATGCTTTAGATATGTCCACACAAGCTTGTTGTTTTTTCTTATCTTATAGTAGAATGATCTTGATATTTCCTGCTCTTTGGTCTGCATCAAGATGACTTTATCCTGGAAGGCTCTAAGCTGTGTTGTAGGCTTCTTAGCATTCATTTCTGTTTGCTAGTATGTGAATTAGCTTATATCTGTGTACATTATATATTAGTAGCTATCTGAAGTAGTACCGATCTGTCTTTGTTTGTACTTTGTAGTGAACTCTATGCAACCCAAACTACTTTTTTTTTCCTGCAGCATTTAGTTTTTGCTAGATTGCTCCTGTTCAAGTTGAAAGATTTGTTGTTTGAGATAACTTCAACTGAAACTTTTGAAGTAAGGAGTATTTCATGGTGGCTTGTCAGAGTTTTACTGATTCATCAAAGAGTTCTACAAGAGCGATCTTCATCTTTGTTTGAAATGTTGCAAGTTTACATGGCCGAAGCTATAGACCATTTTGGAGAATTGGAAAAAGTAAAAAGCTACTGGGGTGCCAATTTGCTAGAAGACGAAGCTTCATCCATCACGTCAACTATCCATCTGGAAGCATGTGTACTGCAATATATATATGGAAGGATTGATCCTTCACGGTAAGTTACCATTGAGACTTACATGTTTATAGCTTTTTGTCCTAGGATATTGACCAGATTACTTTGGTTTCGCCTGATTCCGTTTTTAAGAAAATAAGGAGAGGTTTGCGACTCATGTAGTTACGAAATTGAGCTGGTATAGCACATATGTATATAGTTGTTACTCCTCTCATTTCTGATAGCTATCACATACCATTCCATGACCTTTTATCTACTTGTCTGCTTTAGTATATTGGTCTTGATTCGGAGTAAAATTGTCAGGTTGCAGCTTGAATCTGCTAAAGCAGCAGCAAGCCTAGAGTTCTCTGTTACCGGGGCTCTTGGATTTCGTACTATTCACCAAGTAAGATATGAGATAAATTTTTCCTTTTTGATGTATTCGGCTATGTTATTCTAAATTCCTCTGATCTTGTTATAGGTAGATCCAAAGGCACAGATGGTATTGGTAGCCAATACTAGCTCATCCAATGGGGATGTGAGGTTGGCCTCTGAGAAAGCTGATGTTGGACCTTATGAAGCTTGGGGAGGTGAAGCACCTGAAGTATATATGACTCCCAAACTAGTGAACAACGAGAGTGAAGCTGGCAAAGATTCTGTGCCCTTGAAACCAGTTGAACAGGCATTGATTTTGGCCCAGTGCCTTCTAATTGAAAGGGGTAGTCGGCACGATGAGATGCAAAGTAAGTGAACTCGAAGTCAAGTGTATTTGCAATGTCTATTTCTCAAAAGTTTAATGCTTTATGGAGAGCTCAGGTGGAAAGATAGAGAAGAATATTAACACTTCTCCTACACAATTAAGCTACTAGGCATTTGTTGTAACTGCAATTAAAAAACTTAGAAAGGATCGTTACGGTGTTGCCAAATTACTACAGAGACCGTGAAGGAGAAGAAGCAATTGTCAACTAGTTTTACTCACTTGTGTTGAACGAAATTGTTTTACTCACTAGTTTTATTTATATATTCTAATACTTTTTTCTTCTGCAGGATGGGATATGGCTCCATATATTGAGGCAATAGATTCTCAAAAGTCAACATATTTTGTTGTAAGTTTCAAACTCTCAGTTAATTTATTCTTACAAAGTGACTGAGTTTAAATATTGATGTATGGATCTGTTGGTTTTTCATTTCGTCACAACTATGCAAGTAAAACAAACTGACTGACTTTTGTTCTTCGTACATGGGAATAGCTACGGTGTTTTTGTGACTTACTACGTGTTCGATGGGAATCAACTAGAGGTCGTACAAAGGGACGCGCCCTAGAGATGATGGATAAATTGGTATGTGTGAACAGCGCTCGTATTATCAATTTTGGTTTTCCTTTTTGATTGTATATCTCCCAGGCTGAAACACTCATATTGTAGTGTTATTTCATTCTGTCCCTAAGTATAGCTCTGATAATTTTCCTTTATCAGGTTGGAGCTATTAACAAGAGCGATCCTGGAGTATCAAACAGGATCCCTTTATGCTATGCTGTCCATCTTCCTACTATTCCTGCTCTGAGAAAGTAGGATATTCTCTTTACGTGCATGTATAGATATCCTTTTAGGGGTTTTCTGCGGTCTTATTCATTTATTTTCATCGTTCCATTTTGATTTTAACCACAGGGAATACGGTGAGCTTCTGGTGAGTTGCGGTTTGGTTGGGGAAGCAATCACCATATTTGAGAGCCTGGAATTGTGGGATAATCTAATCTACTGCTACTGGTATTTTTTTTTTTTTTTTAAATACTGCGTTG
>Ga0041059_1001258_pt1 | contig 20271 bp, 17 predicted proteins | sample AraColnosormetaG_FD_56232 | JGI IMG/M metagenome (GOLD analysis project Ga0041059, IMG submission 56232) | Arabidopsis roots microbial communities from North Carolina, USA - Col MF nosort | ecosystem: Host-associated > Plants > Roots > Unclassified | place: USA: North Carolina | collected... | reverse complement strand
GTTGAACTCGCGGGTTTTCCGGATTGCCTCTATACATATGATAAAGTTTCTTCAAGATATCCAAACGATTTTTAACACATCTCCAACTCAAATTTTTCCCAAACTGGTCGTTAATATTCTTAAGAATATTTTCTTTTTGAACATCACTTAGAAATCTGATTTTGGGATCTTTGGAATCTTCCGTTAAATATTGATTAGGTTTTTTTTAATAAGAATAAGATATATAGGGTTTGGGTAGAAGACATAATTATTTTAATTAATTAAAAAAAAAAAATAACCTAACTGCTACCGCCCGCAACCGCAAATGCTTGCGGGAATGAGCTTTTGAAATCTGGCGATTTTGAACGGTGTAAAGCAGTATCTAGCGGTTTCTATGATTGATGTCAATCGCTAACAATCGCTAGCACCCGCAAATACAGCGTTTGCGAGTGACAAAGGGAAAACCAATTAAACCCTAAGTAATTGTCTTTGTCTTTGATATTCCTTTCTTCTGACCCAATTAAGACAAAACCCTCTACACACTTTTCTCTTTCGAAGACAAAGATGAACTGCATTAATAATTCAACGAGCCCAAACAGGCCCAATGGCCCAATACGGTCCATCGACTAAATATATCAGACCCTAGTTCCCAAGAAATGTCCCCGAGGAAGAAGATGATGATGCGAAACATGAATGCTCAGGTAAAACATGACCAGTACCGTGCAACAACTTTCCCCATAATTTGCTTGTCGTGTTGTGTAGATGTCAAGTGTTTTGCTAAATCTAAGAAAACTTGCAGTGTGATACAGAGACATATAATCAAATATGTAGTCAGCGGTGTTAAAAACAGAATCTGTCAAACCGTCTTCTTCAAATCCACGGAATGAGAAGCTTGATTAATGAGATGCTCCCAACCATACCCAAATATTAATCAGACATTCATTATTGTCTCTAGAGGTTAATGTCTTTGAGTGTTTTTAGGTGTTCCTAGAACACAATTTATGGGAAGATCCAGCTGCATCTCCATCTCCTAATTTGGAGTGAAAGAGCCTAGTCTTTCACACCAATTTTGAGTTTCAAATATATGTGCATAAATGAATGAAGATGCAAGGTTTGGATTTCGTTTTTATGACTCTTGTCTAATCTTACGTTTGAGGTAGGTGAGCAAAGATGCTATCACAGCAAAAAATGCTAAATTACTAGATTCAAATTACGAATCTACCCTCTGCATAGCTCCGAGAGTGATGTGATTCCCCTTGAAAGCATCAAAGGGTTAGTAACCTTTTCTAGAGAGTGCCCTTTCGTCGTCAGAAAAACGTAAGCAAAAATGCTACAAATTAAAAAGTGTCTCCAACATGTGCATATTCACACACAAGTTGGTGTCAACGCTCAGACAAGAAAGGCGTGTGTTCATTGTTGAATCTTCCCATTTCCTCATCCAAATTCCGACATAACTATCCTAGCCGCCATTTGTTCTCCACATTACAAAACCCTCAGCAGCTTCAAAACTCTTCCGATCTCTCCCTCACGCTCGCAATTCTCTCGTCTCCATTTTAATAGTTTTTCTTCTCGGAATCACAAATCTTCGGCTTCTTGTTCCTTGGTGAGTTTATAATCTATCTTTTGCTCTGCTTCGATACTTCAAAGTCTGTTCCTTTTGTCTCTCTGAGTTCGGTTTTTAGTTGTGTTTTATTTCGACTTCTGTTTTAGCGCTTTTTCTGAATCTGATATTGAACTCTTTATCAGAATTAAGGACCCAGATCATAGTTAGGCTCTTCAATTATATCTGGGTTTTGTGCCAATTGAAGAAATCAGTGAATAATTTTTGTCAAATTAAAATCTGGGTTTGGTCCTACTTGTTGCTCCTTGATGAATCCTTCTCTTGTAGTAATCATATGATTTACTAACTATAGTTTCTGAGTTTAATATATGTTACGATGATGTTGATGATGTTGCTGTTATGATGATGTGGATGATTTGATGGTGTTGATGTTATTAATGATGAGGCTAATGATGGATACGAATCTTGTACAGGCGTGTGTGTGTGTTGTTGAATGGCTCTTGTTCAGCGGATTCCAATTTCCTCCTCCAGTATTCGGAATTGGCAACAAGCGAGGACCAATTTGACTCCTATTTGTTGTTTACATTACAATACTGCATCTTCTTCTTCTTCACCCTTTACAGAGAAGCACTCTGTGGAGAGATACCAAAGGGATCAATGGCTGTACAAAGCGGTTGAACCAACGCCACCATCGACTCCATCTCCATCGCCATTTGAAGATGAAGTCTTTGTTAGGGAAAACGACATTGCATCGCAGCTGCCTGAGCTGAAGAAGCTTTTGGCAGTGCTGAAAGAGAAGAGAGTTAAAGGATGCAAAGGTGGTGATTGTGGACCAGGAGATGTGTATCTTGTTGGGACAGGGCCAGGAGATCCTGAGCTTTTGACTCTTAAAGCTGTCAGAGTTATTCAAAGTGCCGATCTTTTGCTTTACGACAGGCTTGTCTCCAATGATGTCTTGGAGTTGGTTGCTCCTGATGCTAGACTTCTTTATGTCGGCAAAACTGCTGGTTATCATAGCAGAACTCAGGTAATGCCTAAGTTCTTGTTTTGATTGCTTAGCCGGATCGTTTTGTTATGGATAAGACCATTGTTTTATAAAGTGGTTTCTTAAGCCTTTTGATGTTGTTGCAGGAAGAGATTCATGAACTACTCCTAAATTTTGCTGAAGCTGGTGCCACTGTTGTCAGGCTTAAAGGTGGAGATCCTCTGGTAAGCTTATATCTGCTTCTCATACTCTTCCTAATTTCGTATATGGCTCCTGTTTAAATGTGTTTGCAACTATTTGGATATTTCAGGTCTTTGGACGGGGCGGCGAAGAAATGGACTTTCTGCAACAGCAAGGGATTCGAGTTCAAGTTATACCAGGTAATGTTTGTTTGTTATCATGCTGTACATTCATCATTCTACTCCAGTTTACGCATATGATTGTGGCCTCTTGTGATCTCGTGCTGCTGAAACTTTATTTTATCGAAGTTTGCGATTATGATTGCAGGGATAACTGCGGCGTCGGGGATAGCAGCAGAGTTGGGGATTCCACTAACACATCGAGGTGTTGCAACTAGTGTAAGGTTTCTCACTGGTCATTCAAGGAAAGGAGGGACAGACCCTCTGTTTGTTGCAGAGAATGCAGCTGACCCGGATACAACACTTGTCGTTTATATGGGTTTGGGAACTTTACCTTCTCTTGCACAAAAACTAATGGACCATGGTCTCCCTTCTGATACACCAGCTGTTGCGGTTGAACGTGGAACCACTCCTCTACAGCGTACAGTAAGCAACCAAACCGTAGTCTCTTCATACGAACCAACTCTCAAGAGGGGGTATGTTAACTTGAGTTTTTAAGGCTTTTGGGATATTGTGCAGGTTTTTGCTGAGCTTAAAGATTTTGCAACTGAGATTCAGTCAGCTGGATTGGTGTCACCAACACTCATCATCATAGGGAAAGTCGTTGAGCTCTCACCTTTATGGCCACATTGCACGAAAGAATCCTCCTGCCTTGTAGAGACCCGGTAGATATTTCACTCTTATTTTACGGGCGTGTGGCTTCCATCGACATTACGGTGAAGTTTTAGGAGCTATGGAGCTATGAAGGTTGAGACTTGAGAGATGTAATAAACAAAAAGGAAAGCTGATAGTTTCTTATGACGTGTCCTTCAATTGTTTTGGGACAATGGTAATGGCAATGTTAATGTAATAAACAAGTTTCAATCAGTGCCACTGTGACTAATTTTTCCACCACAAGATGATGTCTTTAAAACTTTAATAGTCAAATTCAAATTAAAGTTACAAGATGATGTCTTGATACCCTCATGATGCTCTCCAAACTTGTATGCTTCTTTCTTCTTTTGAAAGTGAGCGTGTCTACTGTTGTTAGAACCTTATTCTTCATTTGATGCATGTGTCTATGTACATGAGTCTTCCATGTCTTTAGATGAACAAGGGATTTTGGCAGGGCTACTTTTGAGCTGATATTTGCATTTGACGAGGTCATATCTCTTGGGCACAAGGAAAGTGTGACAAGTGTCCAGGTGAAGCAGTATTGTGAAATGGAGAAGTTGCATTAAGTGGTTGTGCAAAAGAAATGGTTTTGATGGTTTGAGCAGATCCATTGGTTTTGTAAATGGTTCTGCGTTTGGCATTAGTTAGGCCTCAAATTCTGTACCGTTCTCTTTTAACCCAAGAGAGTTAGTTTATTGGATTCTGTTTACTGTTGATTTCAATGAATAAAAGAATTTTGTTCTCTTTGGAGATTCCTATGTTTGATCTTACATACTTTTCTCTACTACCTTCTAGCTCCATCGTCACGTTGTTGGACTTAGAACTAGTAACAATGTTGAATTCGGAGATTTTAACTTATTGATGGACCTAACAAATCCCCTAAACAAGATACGAAACTGAGAAGAGGTTTTTGGCGACTTATAGCATAATCTCTACAATCTAGCTTTACCCTTTGATCTACAAGCAACATAACCTAAAGTATATGCACATACATAATCCTTTTAACCCCTCAAATTAAACTACGTTGAAAATTTCAAAATCGAAAGCAATCTTAGACTCTTAAATTTAATTTGGTATTTCCATTCAATGATTTTACTAATTTTGAGGCATGTTGAAATTTTGTGTTATTTAATCAATGAGTTTGGAAGAAGAAAAAAAAAATCAGATTTCTCTAGTCAAAATATTATAAAAATTAAATTACTATCAACATATTTTAAAAGATTTTTAAGAATTATTTAAAAGCTATTGACAAAAAAAAAACATATTTTAAAAGATAAAACAAATTTCATATTTCCAGAAAATGCTTGTAAATAACTTAACTGCATTTCTTTTATCATTTTCACATTCAAAACAAAGTAAAAAGTAAAAAGTAATTACTACCAAAACAATCTAAGTTTCAATAAAGGAAGATAGTATTTACTAATAATAGTCAACGTTATGGACTTGTTGAATATAGCGGCCACGTCGTCTCAGAAGGCAAAAACAGCACGAGACCAACGCGAAGTGAAACAAACGACATCGTGTATTTTATCTCCCGAATGAGCCACGTGGATGACTGAGTGGGCTCCACAATATCTTCATGGGACCCACAACGCTTCTCCGACTAAGTTACACGAATCATCGGCCGGCCAATATCTTCAACTGCGTGCGAGGCAATACGTGTCAAAATCAAAATCTGTAAAAAACTTGCGTTTTAATTGGTAGATTCGAATTTGAAACGTGCGCGTCAATGAGTTTAAAAGCTCGTGAGATCGCCCACTATGATAAGCCACGACTCGTTTCCGATGAATAATTCGCCGGTGACGGCGGAGGAGAACGGTGGTGTTACGGAAAAATCCATACAGGAGAACGGTGGTGTTACGGAAAAATCCATTTTTTTGTCTCCTTCTACTAAGAAAATATCTGGTATCAATCTTCTCTGTATGAGAAATCTCTGGTAAATTATGTGTTATATAAAAACGTACGTATATATATGAGTTTATTCATACTTTACCTTCAGAATCGCCGGTAAAGGAGAATTTAGCTCCGGTGGCTACTCCGAAGACGGTGGATAATGGTTTAAGTGCTCAAGTGAAATCTCGGTGGTCGTTTTCTTCTTCTAAGAGAAGCTTTGGTACTTGTTTCATAATCTTTTTTTTTGTTGTTTTCAATTTCCTTTTATGGTAATCTGATTATAAAGAATATTTTTGTTTTCTTTGATGGTGTGAAAATATCATAATTGAGCTCTTTGTACTTTGTAGTAAGATAATATCCTGAATTCTTAGCGTTAATTTCATTGATTTTGTTTCCATTAATAGATTCGAAGAACGAATTTTCTTTATATTAAAATCATAATCATATCATCGTCTTAACTGGATTTATCTAATCATTGGCTTTTCTTCTCGTCAAAATAGAGAGATTTAGCTTTTTCCAAAATAGATTTCTTCCACTAATCAATGGCTGCTTAATTAATGATTCAAACCCTCAAGAACAGTGATATTTTTTTTGCTTTTTTAATTTTATTATTTGGGTTTCATTCCGGTTTTAATTTATGAGTTCTAGAAAACTTAAATTTTATTGCCCGGTGAATTGGAGAGTTCATAGTGAAGTAAGATTTGTGTTTTGAGGTTAGAGATTTAAAGAGTGGTTTCTTACACTTGAGTTGTGTTTATTTCTTTTTTATGATTCTATGAAGTCCTGAAATGTGTGAATATTGTTCCAATGTGACAGGAAGTAGTAAAGATGAAACCTATTTTGATTCACATCAATGGCAACAATCTGATTCTGAAGACGATTTCTATAGCGTTCGTGGCGGTTTGTTACATTTTATTACACCCTGATATAAGTTTGGTTAATAACTTTTATGTGATCAACTCAAGATTTGAGATTGTTTATGTAGATTTCACTCCATCAGTTGGAAACACTCCAAGGTGTAGTATCTCAGAGAAGCTTCCTCGTATTCACAGCCCTTTATTTGAAGGAGAGAAACCTCGAGTATCGTTTTCGCATTCTCCTGCACCGCGGAGAAAGAAACTAGGCGAACTATTTAGAGATAGTATAAGAGAAGAACGAGCAGTAATTTTAGAAGAGTCATCGGAATACCAAAGTGAAAAAAGTAAAAAATCATCATGTGATAATTCGGGTGAGCTCAAAGTCATTGAAGAATCTGTAAAAGAGAAGAAGAATCTTAAATCTCCTCTGAATTATCACCATCGTTGTCTTCCGAGATTCTCGTCTTTTAAAGGAAGTTTAATGGACAAGAGAAAGAAGAAGAAGAAGAAAATTCATGTGAAATGAGATTGAAAGTTTGGATGTTTGCATTATAAAAATCTGGAAACTTTCAGCATAGTAATTTTACAGGTTATTTACTGACTGATGTGATGAAAAACATAAACGATATAGATGAAGAGAAAACTTTTTACCACTTTCTAAAAAGTTATTTAGATCGTTGTATTTCCCCAACAGAATTTCTGGTTCTATTACAACTACTGGTTCAAGTTTCTAGTTCCTTCTAAACTGTGTGTTTCGTAATGGCTTTAATATTTTTTATTTGGGCTTCCAAATATTGGGCCATTGGCTCTGTAAAACTTTTTTTTCTGATGCTTTATATAATAAGACAATAATGCTTAATTGTTTTAGAAAAAATCAAAATATAACATGCTTAATTGATTAACATTATTATATAATTTATTATTTTGTATTTTTTGAATATAAAAACCTTTTCTATATACATATATAATTTAGTGTACAATTTCAGGATTTAATATGTGGTATGACAGGCAGAATCTTTTTTTAGTAGTATAGACAATAATGTTAGATTTTACAAATTTTTTTTTGTATTAAAGTTAATAATTGTGTATAAGTACAATTAAAAAAAAAATTGATGCTGATAAAATATTCAAATAAGATTTAAACCGTATTACTACTTTTGGTTGATGATATTATAAATTTGTATTAATATTGATCCAAACCCGTTCCACCATATAACTCTCGTGAAATATTACTTTTTATAAGTTTAAATATTAATAATGTTTATAAAGTTTAAATAGTTCAATAATATATTTCAAAAATTAATATGTTTTTGCCTTTTACGTAATGACATTTTTTGTAATTCTTACTAAAACAAAATAACTCTATAAAATGTAATTCAATTTTTTAATGTAGATAATGTTAAAATTTATAAATAAATATTTAGTTTAATCATAATTTATGATTGATATGTATTTGAGTTTTTGGACTACCTTTCACGTCATTTAATAGCCTACATTGGGTAGTTTTGTAACATTCTTTGAAATAATAATATTATCTTAATCTATATATACATTTTTGCAGTCATTTTAGCAAATAAATCTTATAGTTGGACTTATTTACAACCCAATGCCATTAGCATTAAATCTTTTTTCCAAAATAATTAATTTTACTTTAAATTTTTAATTTAAATTGTCAATNACATTATCAATCAAATTTAATCCAAACAAACTTCACATNAATCCCTTAAAATTAGCATNAACGTATTTTATTAACAATATTTTAAAACAAAGTTTTTTGTTTAAATAAATATTGTTCTTACTAAACGTTTTTTGTTTAAATAAACAAATCATGTATTTGAACTTATTTACAATATCATGCTACTTACATTAATTATTTAGGCATAAAAATATTTATATAAGATTTAAATCTTCTAAATTCTTGCTTTTAGAGTTATTATATCATTACCTAAAAGGCAAAAAATATTATTTTTTTGAATATTATTATTTGTATATTTAAACTTCATAAAACATTATCAATATTTGAAATTATCAAAAGTTTAATATATCAAAAAAATTAACATCATTATATAATATATAGAGTTTAAAAAAATCTCAAAAAAAATTTCGTCATATTTTGTGATTCGAAATTTTAAGAATGAACATATATTAACCAATTGGCAAAAAATGTGTGGATTCAACGTCCCGCAACGACTAAAATATTTTGACAATGATTCATAAACATATTATAAAGAAGATCAACATTAATAAAATAAATAGTTTTTTTTTTTGTGGACGGGTTTGGCAGGACGTTACTTAGTAACAATGGTAAACTATAAAATAATTTACAAATTTTTATATATATTAATTTTAGAAAATGAATTGTCTTCATGGTGTACCGCGGGTTAAAATCTAGTACATGTACATTTTACTAACTGAAAATATGAGATTGATTCTTTATATTACACTGATAATGAATGATTCAAAACTAAAGATCAGAGTGTAATATAGTTTAGCTTAGAAAATAATTAAAACAATTTTATTATTTATTTAGTTTCCTAAATTTTAGTTTAGATTCAGAAAATAATTGTTTAACTTCTTTAGAAGATGATAAACATATATGGAAGATTTGAATCTCTATTCATATATATTTAAAAAATCAATAATGTCAATATAATTAAAGGATAGTTTAGAAGAAATTTTCTTGAATTCTAAATAATTAATTTGTATTTTTAAACAAATATTAAATACTGTAAAAACGAAATATTAAATAAATATGGAAAGAAAATCCTGCCTTAAAAGATTTTGTATTATTGAAACCGATTTTTTTTTACAGCAAATTTAAACCAAAAATTAATAAATACTTAAAAGAGATCTTAGGAATGATTTTGTTTGAAGTAATGATTTAGTCGCAAACTCTAGCAACTAATCAACTCCTAAATCATAAAAACCCCAAAATATGCGTTTTTCTTTAAATAACTATAATTGTAATTATCTTTAAAAATGTAACTTTTAAAATTATAAATAATGTTTAAGATAATTATAATTGAAAATTTCAATAAAAGCATTTTAGAGCAGAATTTTGTTTTATCCACTTTTGGACTATTTTGATCTCATATACATTTTCCTATAACAAGTGTAGCTTTGTTGATTGGTATAAAATGGAAGTAAAAAAGTGGAATATTCCTTATTATGTCTTTTATTTTCACAAGCCCAATACAGTTTCTACGAAATGTATATCTATTTATCCACCAAAAAAAAAATGTATATCTATTTTATTTGTTTCTTATTTAATTAGCATCACCACAATTTGGTGCAATAAAGAGTATCAAATTATCAAAACATAAAATAAATAAATTTATAAGCCAAATATTAAAATAAAATCTAATATAATAAGATTTGTTCCTATCCCAAATCCTAAATGTAAGTACAACACATTATTTATAATAAACAAGACAGAGGTCTGATATTTGCGTTGAACAGAATCGTTGTCACTTGTTCAGTCTTCACTACGGAGCTGTTTTTTTTCGATTCGCCGGAAAAATCATAAAATCCAAATCTACAACCACCTTTTTATCGCAATCCAATGCCGGAAGATTCTTCTTCTTTAGACTACGCGATGGAGAAGGCATCAGGGCCTCACTTCTCCGGTCTTCGCTTCGACGGCCTTCTCTCTTCTTCTCCACCCAATTCCTCCGTCGTCTCTTCACTCCGATCAGCTGTTTCTTCTTCTTCTCCGTCTTCTTCCGATCCCGAAGCGCCTAAGCAGCCCTTCATTATCGGTGATTTCTCAAACCCCATTTCGCTCTAGCGTTGTTTAGGTTTTATCAAATTTGGGAAATTGGGTTCTGTCTCTCTTGATTTCGAGAGTTTCTTCTGCATTAACTTCGTTGGAATCTAGGGTTTTGATGATAGAACCTCTGAGTATGGTAGCATTTTTTGTGCTCCTGAGATTTAACAGAACTAATTTGGTTTCAATTGTATTAAAGTATCGTTTTTTTTTTTTTTTGACGTTTTGTTTGATTTGACCTTTTGACAGGGGTTTCTGGTGGTACGGCTTCTGGTAAGACCACGGTCTGTGACATGATAATCCAGCAACTTCATGACCATCGTGTCGTTTTAGTTAATCAGGTTTGATTCTATTGCTTCAATCTTGTTCTCAATGTCCCACTTTATTCTGTATGAGATTCACATCTTATAATGTTTGATATCTTTTGTTGATTAGGATTCCTTTTATCGTGGTTTGACATCTGAGGAGTTGCAGCGTGTGCAAGAGTATAACTTTGATCATCCTGGTAAACTAACTTAATCGTTTTTCTTGAATTTTCTTCTCACTGCTTGCTTGTATTTTGGTTTTAAGTACACTGCGGTTCAGCTGACAGCAGCATTTGGTATTCTTTTGCAGATGCGTTTGACACTGAGCAGCTTTTGCATTGTGCTGAGACTCTCAAGAGCGGGCAACCCTATCAAGTTCCAATCTATGACTTTAAGACTCATCAACGTAGATCTGATACTTTCCGCCAGGTGCTTACTCTTATGTCCAAGACCATTATTGTGGTTCTTGTGCTCATGTGATTTGAATCTCTTATTTATGTGTTCCTATTTTAACTTAATGGGCATATTAGCATATATTCATTCCCTTTAAACTTAATATCTGTTGGGAGCCTCTGTCAGGTCAATGCTTCTGATGTAATAATATTGGAAGGGATTCTAGTTTTCCATGACTCACGAGTTCGGAATCTGATGAATATGAAGATCTTTGTTGATACAGGTATCAACCGCTATGCCTTTTTGTTTCCCCAAAACATGCATATGTCTTGCGCTACTCATCCTTTTTCACTCTTTGGATAACCTTATTAGTTTTGTATACCTGGAAATGATATTTTGTAATCAAAGTTGTCTATCTCCTTGGAATCTTTTTCACTTCTCTCTAGTCCTCAACATAAGCTATTAAATGGTTTCAGATGCTGATGTAAGGCTTGCTCGCAGAATTAGGCGTGACACAGTTGAGAGGGGTAGGGATGTCAATTCTGTGCTTGAACAGGTCAGTCCTCTTTTCGATTTATGCTGTAGGATTTGTAAGCATAGGTTCATCTAACCTAGTTAGGTAGCTTTATTTTGTGTGTGTATATGAGACATGAGTAAATACATGGAAATTCTGCTCTAGGGAACATCTCATTGTGTCTCTTCTCTGGTTTCTTCTTCCTTTTCTGCTTCCTACTGTTGTTTTTTTACTAGATAACTCTATATGTTCTTATTCCATCCTTTGAGATGCTCCTCTGTAAAACATCTCTTTTATCTTCTGAGCTTCCCATGTGCCTAATTTGTTTTCTGAGGATGTTATGTTCGTTTACAGTATGCAAAGTTTGTGAAGCCGGCATTTGATGACTTCGTGCTCCCTTCAAAGAAATATGCTGACGTGATCATTCCTCGAGGAGGTGATAATCACGTTGCAGTCGATTTGATTACGCAACATATCCACACAAAACTTGGGCAGCATGATCTCTGCAAAATCTACCCAAATGTTTATGTTATCCAGTCAACATTTCAGGTATTTTCTCACTCTTGCTCTCTTTGATACTTGATTTAGATGGTAAGTGTTATCGATGGTCTCACTATAGGATCATGATTGCAGATAAGAGGCATGCATACACTTATTCGGGAAAAGGACATATCAAAGCATGACTTTGTGTTTTATTCAGATAGACTCATTCGTCTGGTATATCTCTCCCTTATGTCTTCTCTTTCAACGTCACTCACTTTTCAGGCTTTCTTATTTTAACTAATATCAGTTCAATTTCAGGTCGTGGAGCATGGTCTTGGTCATTTGCCATTCACTGAGAAACAAGTAGTTACTCCAACAGGTATGAGAAGAGAATGCATGAGCTGTAACAATACTGTATACACTTTTTTATATAACTTGGTCATCAGATGTCCGTCTCCTTCACGTCAATCTAGTTAGAGTTAGCTTATTCAACTCATTTAAACTTATCTTTTCCACACCAGGAGCTGTATATACCGGTGTTGATTTCTGCAAGAAACTTTGTGGGGTCTCAATTATTAGAAGGTGAGCCTTTGAAAGGTATTGTATTTGGTTAAGTTTGATATGATAAGATGCTTATTCTTCCAACTGTTTTACATCATGCAAGGCATAAATTTACTTGTTTGCGATTAAATTATCTCTCCTACGTGGTTTCTGTTTTGTATGTTTTTCCTAGTGGTGAAAGCATGGAAAATGCATTACGCGCTTGCTGCAAAGGAATTAAAATAGGGAAGATTCTCATCCACCGTGATGGCGATAATGGAAAACAGGTCTTCCTATTAATATTTTGCTCTGTTTTTAAAAGTATCAAGTATAATCTCTTTTTATAAACACGAATTTTGAAGTTTCTCTTGTCGTGATAATCAGCTTATTTATGAGAAGCTTCCTCACGACATATCTGAACGCCATGTCCTGCTTCTAGATCCTGTCTTAGCCACAGGTACTCTGTCTCTCTACGCTGTATATTTCGATTTTGGTCCTTTTTGATGGATTTTTGGTTCTCGAAATTCATATCTCGTGATATTGCTTCTTCTTGAAGGTAACTCGGCTAATCAAGCCATTGAACTACTCATACAGAAAGGTGTTCCTGAAGCTCACATTATATTCCTCAACCTTATATCGGTGAGTGTAAAAAGCTATATATCGATCTTTCGCTCTTTTGTGAATGTAGAAGCTAAAGATCTCATTATGTATCTGCTTCTCTATCTCTTTGCTTCTCTCTTTCCCTCGTCATGACCTTGCTTTCTGACAGGCGCCGGAGGGAATCCACTGTGTCTGCAAACGTTTTCCAGCATTGAAAATTGTGACGTCTGAAATAGACCAATGTCTGAACCAAGAATTCAGAGTTATACCGGGCTTAGGCGAGTTTGGCGATCGTTACTTCGGCACCGACGAGGAAGACCAGTAGCCACCACTCAACACTGTGACTGGTTTCAAAGGAAAAGCCTAAATTTATGACTAGAGCGACAGTAGAGGCACTTGCATGTCTTTGTAGTTTGTGCTAAAGAATCTTTATCTTATTGTTTATGAAGCTCCTCTTGCTTACTTGAATTATTTTTGAAAAACTACGTTAATTTTCTCATTAAAAAAATGATCGGGACAATGCTAGTTTTCTAAACCGGTGGAAAAAGACATAACCAATCCTTTTATACATGATTTTGACAATCGTACGAAAATTCCAGTTCTCTCTAATTTTAATTTCTTTATTTACATGTTGATTAATATATATTTACCATTTTTCTTAAGGATCTTAGGGTTTAGGGATTATGACCTAAACCTAATGATAGAATTTAACCTTAGTTGGACCCACGAATGATGGGCCTAAGTTAAGCCCAACTATAAATTAATGTAGCGTAACCGCCACACGCTCATCTATAAATACACCACTCCTATGCAAGACCTATAGTTTTATTTCAGTCGACTCTTGACCTTCAATTTCCTCCGTCTCTAAATTTCCTTTTCTTTTGGCTCTCTCTGCGATCGAGTTCGAAACCGTTCCCTAATCGAAGATCTAGATTCAACATACGTTTTATCTCTCAGGTTTGCTTCTTCTTCGACTACGTTTTCTCCGCGATTATGATGATGCCTTCTTCTTCCTGCTTTCACTTTGGGTTGCGTTTCTTCATCTCCTCGATTCGCGATCCTCCTATTCGCATCGATACCCAGAGATCTAGGGTTTCCACCGATATGGATATGGATAAATCTTAGGGTTTCACCGATAAGGATTATGGATTCGAGTTTCTCTTCTATGTACATTGTCGGAGCTACATCTTCTCTTCTTGTTGTTAGTGTTAGGGTTTTGAATAGGTTTTAGGTGATGAATTATAGGTTTAGAGTTCTGAATTAGAGATTTATTTGGTTTTTTCTGTGGACGTGGTGCTCTATGATACCTGGATTGAATTTGGGGTTACAGACAGAAGAATGTGTTGCTTTTGATTCTCTAGCGATTGGGGAATTCAGAAACTCCTTGCTTCTGGACTTGTTACCCTTGTGAAAATTTATGTATGGGTCATCAGTCATCATGGATGAAGCAAACAGTTATCGACTCTGTGGTTCAGTCTTCTAAAGTTGGTGTTTTCTCAATGTTTAGTATGGATTACAAGGCGCCAAGGAAATACTCACACGGAAGGAATTTTGGAGTTGCGAGACAGCAAGATTTTGCAGCAGATATAGTTACGAGAAGACCTTATGCCCCGTATGACAATGGTATGAAGAAAGGTCCTAATAAGTTGTCAAGGAATCTGGTTTGGACGTCAAAAGAGTACAAATCACCAGAGGGAAACAGGCCAAGGCAGAATGCAGCCAATGGGTCAGCGAAACCACAAGTTATAGGCACAGGACATCGTGTATCAAACCAGCCGAGGAAGAATGCTGTGTATGGGCCAAGGAGCTCTTCTCTTTCAGACACCAGAGGTTGTGGGCCGAGACTCAATGGCAGTCCCAAAAAGAGTGTGTGTAATTTTTGGAAAGATGGAAACTGCAAAAAGGGCGAGAAATGCCAGTTCTTACACTCTTGGTCTTGTTTTCCTGGACTGGCCATGGTAGCTGCTCTTGAAGGACACAAGAATGATATTAAGGGAATCGCCCTTCCTCAGGGTTCAGATAAACTCTTTTCAGTCAGTGGTGATGGTACATTGCTAATTTGGGACTGCAATTCTGGTCAGTGTGTTCGATCCATCAACCTCCAGGCAGAAGCAGGGTCTCTAATTAGTGAAGGACCATGGGTTTTCCTTGGCTTGCCAAACGCTGTAAAGGTTAGTTTAAGGCGTCTCTTAACACAAATATTCTTCTGTTATCTAAATTCTGTTCGTTAAACTCAGTTGATTCTGGTGTTAAAGTTTTTGTTTATCAATTTTGCAGGCTTTTAACGTTCAAAACAGTAAAGATGTGCATCTTGAAGGGGTGGTTGGTCAGGTGCATGCAATGACTGCTGCAAACGGAATGCTTTTTGCTGGAACAAGTGTAAGCATTTTTAACTTAACTCTCTATCTTCTCTATACATGTGTTAGGTTCTCTGCTTCTTTGTTGGATCTATACTAATAAGTTTCTTTTGTCTTTTTTGGAATTGCAGTCTGGTAGTATATTAGTCTGGAAAGCTACAGACTCGGAGTCTGATCCATTCAAATACTTGACATCTCTCGAGGGACATCATAGTGGTGAAGTCACTTGTTTTGTTGTTGGAGGTGAAGTGCTATACTCTGGTTCTGTCGATAAAACAATAAAGGTAAGATATGGCTGCTACTAAATACAAAATGATTTCATCTTTAATCTTATTTTGAATGCATTCTAATAACTTCTGTTTGCTGTGGTTCTAGGTGTGGGATCTCAACACCTTGCAATGTAGAATGACCCTGAAGCAACATATCGGCACTGTCACTTCACTCTTATGTTGGGACAAGTGTCTGATATCGTCTTCCTTGGATGGGACCATAAAACTTTGGGCTTGTTCTGAAAATGAAAGTTTGAAAGTTGTTCAAACTCGCAAACAAGAACTGAGTGTTCATACTCTCTGTGGAATGCACGATGCAGAGGCCAAACCGATCATGTTTTGCTCTTACCAAAATGGAGCAGTTGGCATTTTCGACCTACCATCTTTTGAAGAAAGAGGAAAGATGTTCTCTACGCAGACGATCTGCACACTTACAATTGGTCCTGGAGGATTGTTATTCAGTGGAGACAAGAGTGGGAACTTGCGTGTATGGAGCTTAGCTTCTGGCACCAAAGTTTAGTCGTTTTAACAATTTTCGACTATTGATTTTCATTTAATTTGTACATATACATTGGTGGTTGATTCTAAATCCTTGCATTAATGTAATAACTTTTAATGTTGCCAAGATAAAAGAAAGTAATATTTTCATATCCGTTCTCTCATAGAAAGATGTTTATTTAACACAATTCCTTAAAAGATTTGTGAACTCCATGGAAGCTTCAAAGTTTTGTTCTGTATTCAAATTTCTTATTCTTCTTCTTTTGAAACTGAAAACGTGGGGAAAAAAAAGGAGATTTACAAGTAGAAAACACAAATCTACCAAATGGTATAATTTGTTTTTGGTCTTGAAGGAAGAATGCAAGCAAAACTGGACAGAATATATATCAACTAAGAATGTGGAAAGACACACGAATCACACAAACCAAATAATAGTGAACGCTCTTTGCATTTTGGCTTATTCATCTAGCTTTTCCACTTTTGTGTTTATCCAAGTGAGGAAATGCTTGTAGAATGTTATAAGCCCTGAGATCTTGCCTTGTTAAGATCCCTATCACAGGTGACATCTGCAACAACACAAGACACACGTTTAGTAGTGTTCTTGAATCTTGAATCAAGAGAGTAAAAAAGCAAACTTACCCCTGAAGCTTGAATCTTGGGAACCACCAGTAAATGTCTGAGACCCACTGACCGGAACAGAACCAAAGCTTTAGCCACTGACATACTTTGCACCACTGTGTAAGGTGTAGTGTTGGTCAAAGGATGAAGATCAACATACAATTGCATCTCTGAGCTTGTGATTGCAACATCATCGAAGTTATCTTCTCTCTCAGCTAATTCAACCGGTGTGAACTTTTCCCTAACTTCCCACTCTTCTGTTCTCCTTTTCTCATTCAAGAACCATCTCTTTTTCAGAACTTTCACAAGGTGAGCTCTTAGGATCAGACCATGGAGCTCTGTGCCAGTGTTTTGATCTGCTCCATCCAAGACTGGGAATGCGTTATGCGTTGTGTTCCTTAGTACATCGACTATATTTGCCACTTTTTCTACTCCGTTAAGTGTTACAACCGGAGGCTTAGCGTCGTTAAGCTCACCTACAGTGAGATTCCTCATCCACGGCTCTGGATTTGCTTCCAAGAAAGGTAAGCCCTTAAGATGGAGAATGATCTCGTAGATACTTAGATTGAAGCTGTCACCTACTGTTTTAGCTATCAGAAGCACAAACATTGTAATGGGCAACAAAAGAAGGTTGTTGGTGAGTTCCAGAAATATAACACAGAGTGAAACAGTCATTCTCATTGAACCAGCCATGAGTGAAGCTGCACCAAGAACCGCGTAAAGCCCTTGATCTATGTTTGTGTAAGACCCCATTGCTGTGCCTAGCATCCTACCGTATGCAGAACCCATGAGGATAATCGGTAGGAAGAGACCCGACGGTGTCGCTATACCGAATGTTATAAGACCCAAAATGCAGTAGAGGCCAAAGAATATCCAGAGAGAAACCATGCCAAACTCATTAGGAGTGTTTGAAGAGAAAATGTTTCTGACTGCATCATCATTGGTTGTGAGAAGCAGAGTGGATAGATCGTTGTAATAACCATTTGGACAGTTGAATTGCTTGAAATTTCCTGATCTTCCGTTTGTTGGACATATCTCGTCTATAGAAGGATCACAAGGCTTGCATTCCGCTAAGAAAGGAAGACCGAACAAGCAAACTGATGTGAATAGAGATACCCCAAGACTTAGAAGCACCTTATGAATCTTTCCCTTCCTACACCAAAATTTACCAAACAATGTTAAGTAAAAAGAAATCTTTAAGACTCTTGAACGTTCATAAACACTTACTGGTTGATGAGATTGTAAAGCCGGAGAACTTTATGCAGAAGATGATTGTACAAGCTTCCAAGAATGCCACCAAAGACTCCAATCAATGTGACTGGGATTATATCTGCTGCGTGGTACCTAACCTCTACATGACTCACATCGAACATAATGAGTCCTCCTGAGCCGAAAAGTCCGCATTTCCCGGAGTTACAAATCTCAATGAACGCTCTTAATACAACCACCACAACGGCTGTACTGAAGAATGTTCTCCACAAGAGAGCGCTTCTCCACCACGTAGCGACTTCCTCAAGAGCGAAAAGTACTCCTCCTACTGGTGACCTGAAAGCAGCACATACTCCAGAGGCAGATCCACATGTAATAAGATCTCTTCGATCTCTATCGTTGTTGAAGTAACGAAGCCATCTCCATTTGATTCTGTGATTATCTGGACCACCTTGACCAAGCAAAGAAGCTATGCAACTTCCAATATGAACCAATGGCCCTTCTTTACCAAGATCAAGTCCAGCTGCAACCGCTCCAATACTTCCAACAATCTAATCGGAAAAAAACCGCAAAATCCATCAGTAAAACAAAAGATCTCACACTAACTTTGTGGGAAGCTTCAAACTTTGTGAAGGTTTAAGAAACAAACCTTAACCATCATGGTGGTAAAACCAAACATATTGGGAGTGTCAATGCCATTAAGGTAAGCTTTAATCTCAGGGATCCCCGGACCAGCCGCCGTAGGAGCAAAGTAAACAACAAGTACTGTCGCCACCAAAGTCAGACCCAAATTCGCCCCCGTAAAGACCATCAGACCTGTCCAAAACCTATTTCAAAAACATAAACTTGTCATACAAGGTATCTCAATTTCTTGATCTTGACTGTTTTGTTTTTCAAGATTTGGCTGATGAGTCAATACCTATCTTGAGCAATGTAGTAGCCGACGGCGAGAAGTTTGTAACCGGCGATGTTTTCGACAGCAAGGTTGATGAGAGTAGCGATAAGACCAGTGAAGAGACCAACAAGACAAGCTAATGTCCATTTTAAGAATATGTATTGAAACACTTGTGCTTTTGATCTGCTTCTCCAGTCATGCTTGAACAGATCATTCTCGTTTATTCTGCAGAAATCCAAAATCTCAAATCAAAAATCTATACAAGTATATGTCTCCATCACTGATTATTTTCCACCAAGTTTAAGAAAAAAAAATATATGAAGATTGTCTGAAAACAGAGTAAAGATAAATAAACGTTATAGAAAGAGATTTGAGACCAAGACTTATCATACAACTAATAAACAAAAGGTAACCTAATTATCTGGATCTTGTACAAGATTTGGTTTATGATTGCTTGCGGCAAATTGAAAATGTGAGAAATAATTGAAGTATCACAACAGGTCATATGTCTCCATCACTAATATTTTCATTCTTCTTGTCAAAATTATCTCTAATATTTTCATAATTTATGTTCTGAAAATCAGGATAAAGATTTAAAAATTTATAGAAAGAGATTGAGACAAATAATCCATTCAATTTTATTTCTTTCTAAAATGAAAATTAGCTGAAAAAATAGTAAGATTGAAACTTTACAAAAAAAAAAGATAATGACAAACTCAATAAACCATCAGAAAGTGAAGATTTATCTGGAAACAGAGTAAAGCTCAAAACTTTATAGAATAAGGTTTTTTTTTTGTCACTCTTTATAGAACAAGATTAAGACTCATCCAAAAAACAATTCAAGAAAAGTAAAATTCGATATGAAAACAGAATAAGAATCAAATAATCAAGATCTAGAAGATAAAGAAGACATACTCATAATCTAAACTCTCGATGTGTGAAACCTTGGCACCGACCAAAGCAAGAGGAGTTGAAGAAAGAGTTCTATGTCTCTTAAGCAGTGGTTGATTCAAAGTGTTGTTCTCTGGATCTTCTCCTTCTTCTTCTCCATTGTAATTACTATTACTAATCTGCAAGTTTCCATCTTCATCCATCGATAGCTGTCTCTCTAATGATCCAAGAAACAATAAATAGGACCACTCCGAAAATTTATGAAAAGAAGAAGAAGAAGAACAAAAGTAGATTTTGGTTAGATCTTCAAGAGCTTTCTATCTATCTCTCTGTTACAAAACTACTTTTGGTTTGGATTTTCTCTGCGAATTTTGTCGTTTTTTCTAGAGAAACACTTTTATGAAGCTTTATAGATCTCTCTCTACATATGATACATGCATGCATCAATATACACCATTATATGTATGGTGATACAAACATAACATTTAATTTAAATGTTATTTGTTGTGAGGAGGAGTCACAGTGGGTGGATGGGTACCATATGCTATTCTCACTAAAGATAAGACAATCATTGGTCTATATTATATTGCCTACTTAAATAATATAACCTAAAATAAAGGTTGTCATCAAAAAAAAAAAAAAAAA
>Ga0041059_1001257_pt1 | contig 20271 bp, 18 predicted proteins | sample AraColnosormetaG_FD_56232 | JGI IMG/M metagenome (GOLD analysis project Ga0041059, IMG submission 56232) | Arabidopsis roots microbial communities from North Carolina, USA - Col MF nosort | ecosystem: Host-associated > Plants > Roots > Unclassified | place: USA: North Carolina | collected... | reverse complement strand
AAAAAAGTTCCAAAGTTTAAAAAAAAAAAAAAAAAAAAAAATCTTTCTCAACCTCATATATTTAGAGTTCCAGTTTGCAGGATACTGACTTTTTGTCCATAATTTTGTTCTCGAAAGCCTTCCTTCTCATGTAATATATCTGTTCTAGTTTTATCACATAATAACTAACTGCTATAGCTTATAATATGGTCACTGATGTGTTTGTGAGCAATGCCACAGCTACAGGAGCATCTGTCCTGGTATTCAATTCTGAAACATAGAATCCGGGAGTTGGATGTTCGAATTTTGTCAGTCTACCCTTTTTGCTCTATGTTTTATTCAGTAACTTTTAATGTGTTTTCTATCCCACATGAAAAGAATTTGTTTTCACTAATCATTTTTTCTATTTTACAACATCTAAACTGCTACTAGAATAGAATCCAAAAGTTTGCCCCTGTTATTGTATACATCTCATTAACACGAATCTTTGTTTTGTTGACATTGTTAATTTTTTTCAGGTGTGATGTTTCTTGGAGATCTTGTACCCTGATTTCTTACATCTTTCTTGTTGGAAGTTTGGGACTCACATCCTAACCCTTGCTATGCTGTTGTGAAATATGCAGAGATTCAGGCTGGAAGCTCCCTGTTCAGACAATTGCCTTTGCAGAAAGGCCATGAGAATTTTATTAATGTTACTGATAATAATTGCTGCTCTTTTGTAGGACTACTAGCATTATGGCCCCTGCTATGCAGGGTCATAGTATCTGGCATAAAATATATCAAATTTTCAATTCAGTGGCTTGTACAAATATTTTGCTTATTATTCGGATGCGTGAAATATTGAAAAAAAATTCTAGATGAAGAATATGGAGAGAAAATTCCCTCTATTTTTTCTGAAAATAATAAATATAAGTAGACACATGGAGATCGTGGAACTTGTGGGAGTTAACCCTTGTAATATGATAGAATTGTTTAGGGACTATTGGGCAGTATCATATGATATGATAAACGAAAAGCATTGTACTCGACATTTGATATCACTTATCTCTGGCAGCGATATGTATACAAACTCCAAAACAGTAAACGAAACAATCTCTTTTCAACAATATTTTTCAACAAAAGACTATTGGAAATCATCTAAAATCAGTTTTAGTAGCTTTCTGATAAAGAATTGCTAAGTTTTTAATAATATAGTTGATTTAGAATGATATTAATATGATTGACTAACATGAGATTGTATTTATTTGGAATGAATTAATATAAATATCACTATATCATGTTCAATAACATAAATCCTCTAGTATAACGGATTTGTAATTCAACATGAGTGTATTGGACTTTTCCAAGTTAATAATGTCTTTTATTTTTTGGGGACTTTTATTGTCAATTAGATAATATATATGGACAAATATTGAAGCCAATCTTCGGCCGAGCCTAGTGATGCAATTGGCCCATAATGCTCATATGCAGCAGATCAACAAAATTGTAGCCAATCTTCCGTCCGTCTTGGCTCCGCCGTTCGGTTTCCGTTAATATTTTACAAAATCATTTCATTTTCTTTTTTAACTTCCAAAAAATCGAATTTTGTTGAATCTTCTAAGCTCAAGCTAATACCGATTTCGAAATGGAGGAAGGTCGTGACGACGAGTATTGTAGTTTTTCTAATTCCGGCGATCGCGACGGTGGATTGAGCGGTTGTTTTTTCTTGGATCATGTTGGCCAAGTTTTGCTTTCTCGAAATCATGATGGTTTGTCCTGGAAATGTTTGGATTCTTCAGATTGTGTAAGATTTTTCTCGTTAATGGCATATGTGTTCATTCATTCATACTTCCTCAGGTTCATCAGACGCAACTGTGTTCGTTGACTCTAGACTTTTCAAAATTCATCCTATTTTGAAAATTAGTGTCGTGTGTGTTGTTGTTGTTGTTGATGTTGGAGCTTCTCTTTCTTTATTGCTACCTAGTAGATCATAGATTGTTATGTTACTGATCTAATCCAATTTCTTGTTCTATATTGACAGGAGGGAACAACTTGTTTGGGAATTATAATTTGCGAGAATTCCGAAACTGAGATCAAATTCTCTGATATTTATGCTGTGGAGTTTGTTAGCTATGGCTTGGTGCATAGTCCAAAGTTAGGACTTAGACATGCCAAAGAATGTTTCCGGGAACGCTTGTTAAATACTCAAGAGGTTTTGTTTCAGCTCTCGTTTCTTGTGTGTTTGCTTATTGAGATTAATTGCAGTGTGATGAGTCTCTCTGCTTTGATGTAGATGTATCGGTTCACTGTCCACGGATTTCAAAGTTCACCAAAAGAGCCTTGTCTTTGGAACCTTGCTGCATTCACTTTTGGACATATGGATTTGCAGACGTGCCAGAGTTGGATGGATCAATTGAATTACTCTTTGATCAAGGAGGTAGAAAGACCAAGAAATCTTTTGGTAAAATCTTATCTGTTCTGGCTCTCTAGCACTTTGTTTCTCCTATTTTGCATGAATGCTTTGAAAAAGTTGATTCCCACTTCTTTAGGTATTTGTCCATCCAAAAAGTGGTAAAGGAAATGGCTCCAAGGTCTGGGAAACTGTTTCCAAGATTTTCATTCGCGCTAAAGTTAATACAAAGGTCTGTATTTAATTGCATCACTAGCAGAAAGATCATTTAGTAATTGTTTTTATGAGGGTAAAGGTTATTCTTTGATGACAAAAAGGCACACGGATTTTGCTTCTTGGAGTAGCTGACTTGATTTTGTGCTACAGTAGAAAATTTTGGAAAATTTGATATTGATCATGTGCTTCATTGTGGTTTATCAAAGTCAATAGTTACTAATTGATTTTTCCCTAGTCATAATTTATACTTGCAGCAAATGAGCGTACAGAAAGTGTTATATATACATATTATTTTGCTTTAGCAGAAATTGCGACATGACTTCCACAATTTTGCCATTCACTGTTGCTTTCTAGTGATGATATAGCATCATGACACACAAATGTTTTCATTTTTCATGCTAGAGGTCCTTAGTTTGATATTCTTGATTTACCATTTAAATCAGGTGATTGTAACAGAACGAGCAGGACATGCATTTGATGTAATGGCATCTATCCAAAACAAAGAGCTCCATACATATGATGGCATCATAGCTGTTGTAAGTTGTAGACCGCTTTTTCTATCTTGCATTGACCCAAATTATCTTTTTTGACCGTGGTTGTAGTGACTGAGATCAGCGCATTTGTGAAATTATTTCTGTGGTGTGACATAACCTTCATATTCATTACATCTATGAGTCAAAATATGGATTAGTAAAAGTTGATGAAACTTCTCCATTTCTGATGTTAGTAGTCATATTTTCTTCCTCATTCCGCTTTTCATGATATGATTGTTTATGTCTTGAAAAATCAACCTATGTCAGGGTGGGGATGGTTTCTTCAACGAAATCCTTAATGGGTATCTCTTGTCGAGACTTAAAGTCCCTCTTCCACCTAGTCCTTCAGATTCCTTCAATTCTGTTCAAAGTAGAGGTAGCTCCTCAGTTCCAGAACCAGGAGATGAAGTTCATGAGACTGACCAAAAGGAACACTATCCTCTTCTTCCTGATTCAGTTCAAGAGGTCATGAATTTCAGTATGTATTTGATCACTTTATCTCGTCTTTGTTCAACCGCGGGGACAGGTAACTAGTTTTAATATCTGGGTGTTACTGTTTACCTACAGGGACAGTCAATGGGTCATGTGAAGGTCAGTGATTTTAGTTCTCTACATTGTCTGCTCCGATTGTTTGATTTTGTCACCCTTTCTTATTAAATTGCATTCCTTTCTGTTTTTCTTGTTCCTTTTTGTTGACAATCTCGCAGGAATTGAAGATCCCGATCATCCCTTCAGTAGTGAAAGGCCTCGATTCGGCCTCATCCCGGCAGGTTCAACTGATGCAATAGTTATGTGGTAGGCTTTTTTATCATCATTTATTCATAGTCATCCTTCCACTAGCAAAAGTTATCCTGCACCATGAATGGGAAAATGTTTCACTTGTATCAGCAAATAAACTGTAGTTGATTACTAAATAAATAACTACTGCATATGCGTTTTCAATCTCTACTGTCTGGTTTCTCTTTTTCTACATACAAATTTTGAAAGATTTGGTGATAGCTTCAGGAAAGTAAAAATAGCTTCTGATAAGCTTCAAGTTTTAAACTACTATTTATGCTCTTGCGTTACAGCACCACAGGAGCTCGTGATCCTGTAACATCAGCGCTGCATATCATTCTAGGTAGAAAGCTCTTCCTTGATGCAATGCAGGTTGTGCGGTGGAAAACAGCATCAACCTCGACGATTGAACCTTATATTCGTTATGCAGCCTCATTCGCTGGGTAATGGACTAAACCTTTTTTGTTGAGATGTTCTGTAACAAGGAAAGGCAGATTTTGTTAAGTCATGAAGCTCTGTTTTTCATCCTTCACTTACAAGTCCGGAGCTTTAGTTCCTTATTATTAACAGCATCCTCAATATCTTTAACCATTAGTGCCTGTGAAAGAAAACTTGATTTCTCCAATCTCTAACAGAGTTTTGTACAATTGATTAGTTCAGATACGGGTTTTATGGTGATGTCATTTCAGAAAGTGAAAAATATCGGTGGATGGGTCCCAAACGCTATGACTATGTTGGAACTAAGATATTCTTGAAGCACAGGTATTTCCCTAGCATATTTACCAATTTAAACTTCCAAAAGAAAACATTAGTGGAATTTCCTCCAAATGATCTACCTTGTTTTTTCGTCCAAGCAAAGCACTGTTTTTTTGAGTTGTTAATTTATATGTTAATGTAAGATCATACGAGGCAGAGGTAATGTTTGAAGAAGCTGAATCAGAGAATTCTAAAGCTTCCCTACATACGCGGAGTAAGACATGGCCATTTCGAAATACCACAAGATCAGAGAAAATACTATGTCGTGCAAATTGCAAGATTTGTAACAGTAAGGTTGGTTGGAACAGTGCAAGCACAACACTTAACCCCTGTCCAGAAAAAACAAGATGGTGTAGAACGAAAGGACGGTTTTTGAGTATAGGTGCTGCAGTGATGTCAAACCGAAATGAAAGAGCACCTGATGGGCTTGTTGTGGATGCACACCTCTCCGACGGTTTCCTTCATCTCATACTCATAAAAGATTGTTCTCGTCCCAAGTACTTATGGTAATGTCTCGACTTTTCCTATTGTCATTCATTTTATGAGTAAGGCTTATATCAGAGATTGTAATGGGTTACAGGCACCTAACCGAGCTTGCAAAAAGAGGTGGAGAACCTTTGAACTTCGAGTTTGTGGAATATCACAAGGTTTGTAAAACATTTTCCTTTTCTAATCTTCTTAACTTGGTTGGGTCCTGATCAAAATATATTTGGTAATGCAGACGCGAGCTTTCACGTTTACATCATTTGGGGAAGAGAGTGTGTGGAATTTGGACGGAGAGATCTTTGAGGCTCACCAATTATCAGCCCAAGTATTGCGTGGCCTTATACCTCTGTTCGCATCTGGTCCAGAGATATAACAACATGCATGTGAATGTGGTTTTATATGAAGCTTTTGTGCATAGTTAGTGACCCAAGTGAAAAAGCCAAATGAGACTGGAAACTAGAAAAGTCTTATAGTGAACATGACAATGTTGCCAAAAAAAGAACATGGCAAACATATTATAGTATCCAAAAATTCGAGATGTAACCATTGGAGATTGGAGATGATATTACTCTTTCTCATTGTAAACATCATTATGATGTAATTAATAGTCTATACCTTTTTCCCCATAAAAAAAAAACGTTACCTTTCAGCGCTGATATGAAAATGTATCTTCAATACAACCCAACGGTGTAAAGGGGCACTTGTAACAATAACAACAGAAAGAAGAGACACCAAAATGAACAACTAAACTCAAAAGCAACCTTAGGGATACAATTCGAAAGACCTTGCACCTTACCGCATGCACATTGTGTACAAAATTTAGTTCAAGAATCCGACCATATATATTAACTAAGAAATATTTTGACATGATAGAACTCGACTCAGTGTAAAAAGCGTGACATATGGAAGATAAACATCACAAACATCACAGTTCGGTAACAGCTAAGATGAGATAACTAGCAAAGGGAACAAAACAAGATTATATTTCTCCTCTGTAGCCACCCGAGCCAAAATAATCTTTTCTTGAGTTAGAAATGGCGACACTCTTCTGGTGCTCAAGTTTTGGACAGTCTCGGATACGATGTCCAAGACCACCACAATAGGCACAACCCTTGACACCACTTGCATTAGCAATGGTCTCTGCTTCTTCCATTGGATCATTCAGCTCAGCAAGGACAGGTGGAATCCTCTGTTTAGCTTCTTGCAACAAGTGTTTCAAATCCAGCAGAGTGGTTTCGCTTTGATTCTTGTTTATAAACGTCGTTGCTATCCCAGTTTTACCACACCGACCTGTTCGTCCTATCCTATGCACATAGTTCTCAATCTCTGCTGGCATGTCGTAGTTGATTACGTGTTGTATATCAGGGAAATCTAGACCCTTTGAAGCAACATCAGTCGCAACCAACACATCTTTTTTCCCAGCTTTAAACGAAGAGATTGCGTACTCTCTGTCTTCTTGATCTTTTCCTCCATGGATGGCCACTGCTTCCACTCCTTTCAGTAACAAGTACTCGTGAATATCATCAACATCAGCTTTGTTCTCACAGAATATCAAAACCGGCGGAGAGGTTTTCTGTAGACACTCGAGGAGGTAAACAATCTTTGCTTCTTGTTTGACGTATTCTACCTCCTGGATCACATCCAGATTCGCAGCTCCAGCTCTTCCTACATTAACTGTCACAGGTTTCACCAGAGCACTTCTGGCAAAGATTTGAATCTTTGTGGGCATTGTGGCAGAGAACAATAGTGTTTGACGTTGAGACTTAAAGTGGTCAAAGACTTCCCTTATGTCATCTTCGAAACCCAAATCAACCAACCTATCTGCCTCATCTAGTGTCAGGTACCTAAAAAAAGGAAAAAAAGGAAGGTAAACATCATTGCCATCTAACATTCTCAAGATTTTGAAATTAAATGACACAGTCTCAAGACTCCAAAGACAAGAAAGATGCATTCAGAAAGAAACACCAGTGCGGAAAATTTATTCAGAGAGAAAAAATCCGATAGAATCACACAATAAAGAACATATATAGCAATGAAGCGCTAAGTAGCTAACAGACACTAGACAATCCTATTGATCTATCCCGTTAACCAGAAACAACAAAACAGGCACAATAAGCAGATATCCCCAAGAATCTAGCCAAGTGCAAAACTCAGAAAACGAGGATATAAGATCAAACAAGGCAGCCAAGACAGTAGACGCAAACATATATTACAATCAGGTTGATTAATCATATTGAAAAGAACCAAAGAAATCATACCTGCAAGCATCTAAGCTCATCTTTTTCTTGGCGAGCATATCCTTTAACCTCCCAGGGGTTGCAACAACAATATGGACACCTCTCTTGACAACCTCCAACTGGGATCTCATATCAATACCTCCAATACATAGCAACGACCTCAATGGCGGGTACCCAGCCTCAACCAAAGGAGCCACAAACTGCTCAACCACTTCATAAGTCTGCCTAGCAAGCTCTCTAGAAGGGCAAACAATAAGCCCAATGGGACCTTCACCAGCAGCAATAGGCATCATCATCTCTTCTTGGAGAGCAATCATGATCATGGGAAGCACGAAAACCAAAGTCTTTCCGGAACCAGTGAAAGCAATCCCAATCATATCTCTCCCAGCCAAAATCACAGGAAGACCCTGAACTTGAATAGGAGTAGGCTGCACAATACCTTTCTCCTTGAGAGTATCGAGAACAGGTCTAGGAAACTTCATATCCTTAAAGTTCTTAATAGGAGGAGGAATATCATCACCATTAACAATAATATGCCATTGCTTCCTAATCAAATCTCTCTGCTTACTAGACATCTTCCTAATATGCAAAGGAGGTTTCCACCCAGTTAAGAGAGGCTCTGTATAAGTGATACCTTTGGCAAGTTCACGAACAGACATAAGCGTCTTCTTATCAGATAAATGCTCCATCATCTCTTTCTCTTGTAAGATGATTTGCTCAGTAGCACTAACTTCGGGTACATCTCGCTTGAGCTGAGTTGCTTGAACAAGTAAACTAGGTTTAGCTTCAGCGAGCTTTTCCTTGTCAGCTTCTTCTTCCAATTCCGAAGCTTTTCCCTTCCGCTGAAGTATCTTCTGCGCTGCAATCGCTCTCCGCTCCGCCACTGATACATACTCAATGTAACTATCAGCTTCTTCCATGATGGATTCCATATCGAGAATTCAGCAACTTCTTCTTCTATTCCCTTTTTCAAAAAAAAATCCCAGGAGAATCGAAGAACACGTATAGGAGGAATAGAAAACTCAAATCAACAAACCCTAGTAGAGAGAGAGCCTCAAATCAACAAGCTTTGCACATCTCTCGAATCAATCGCTAATAGCTTTCCTTTAAAGGGTCACTGACCGACCGAAGTTTTTCTGTAGGTCGTCGGAAATCGGGTTTAGACGGCGTGTAAATTTTGTTTATTGGGCCTATTATCTGTAAGTTAATGGGCTTTCAATAAAGATTTCAGTGACAAAAACAAAAAAAAAACAAATTCATCTCAAATCTCAACTTTTTTTTATCCTTGATCTATTGTGTTCATCTATCATTTAACTTGGTTGTTTACGATAACAAAATTTTGTTCTGTTTTTCGATTTTTTGAATGATTTTCAGATGTATTAAAATTGCTAATATATTGTTAAGTTCTTCACATTACGTAACACGATTTAAATAAAGAAAATGACATGATACATCTTTTGTGAGTTACACTATATATGACATGTGATATAACATAACAACACATTTCATTAGACAATGTATTCGTAGACTCGTAGTTACACAAACAGAACAACTAAAATTAAACAAGGTGACATAGTGACATGTACCAAAACAGAAAATACATAGCCGATATTGTCCCGGTCATGGTTCGCATCTAACCATGATGATATTGACTAAGAAAAGAAAAAGAAATTCAAAGTCCGACCTGAATTCAAAAGAAAATAAACCTGACTCAAATGAATTAACCATTAATTTTACCCAAAAATAATATCAATTCCAAAAACAAGTTCAAGTAAGAAGGAGGAGTTGGGGTCGAAGTTCTATATCATGTTGATTATATATTGTTGCTTTTTGGTGCATGACATCATGCAATATTTAAATGTATTTATCTATATATTTTCTTATTTGGGATATAACCATATAATGAATCATACTTGATGGTTTGTTTAAAAAGAATCATACGACTTGATGTACCTAAGAAAAAGATTCATAACATGGGTTTGTGAAGCTGAGCAACGTTGACATTGCATATGTATCTCTCTTTCCCTCTTTTATGTCTAAGTGCATTTTCTCGTTCATTCATATAAACTTATATTAATATGCCACTTTCATAGTATATTAGTTAGAATTCATTGGATTGTGTTGTTGACAAAAATTGGATTGGTTAAAAACTTAAAAGAGAAAGAAAAAGATAGACACACATTGTCACATACCTATATTATAGGGATCGGGAGACAAAAAGACGTGATGGCAAGATAGATCATGCGAGCAACCAAGGGAGGAAAACCCCATTAAAATATAGATCATTATATGTATTTTATGATATTTTTGTAATATGTAGAATTCATTCGTAAACTAACCGCAAAAACCAAATGAAATTGGAATTACATATATAATAAAAAATAAAAGTAAAAGAAATTGGAATTACATCATATGTCTAGTTACAAGATGAAAAATTCATCTTAAAACATAAGGAAAGTTTTATAAAAAAATACTCATTTCTTCAAGCAAAATACTCAAATTTTAAAAATCTGAAGTCCCCTATTTAAATAGAAGAATTATTTTAGATAAATGTTTTTTCCATATATATTCAAAGTATTAAGAATAATAAATGAATATTAGATTTAATTATCACGAAATTTTGTTATTCTCTGTAACAGTTTCATCTGTATTCCTAGATGATATATTATAGAATATATATAGTATATATGTGAATTGGGATATATAGATCTCTATCATGAACGTGATCCATGATTTCATATGGTCTCCGACTCTCCATTCAATATTCTCATTTGAAGTGCCATGCAGAGGGATTATATATACATGGCAGAACTATGTGAGATTTAAGAAGAATACGCATTTTGTTACTTTACAGTTTTACACTATGTAACATGGACTACAAAAATATTTAAAAACGTTAAATCCTCAAGATATCATATAAAGTGACTAACATCATGTGATGCAATTTTTCCGAAGTAAGAACAATATATACTTCATCTTTAATTTTAATTTCTTGATGAATTAATAATATTCATGTTTTTGAAAAAGTATATCCAGCCGTGCACAAAAATAATATTAGTTTCCAAAACAGACATTTTCCAAATCTAAAAAAAAATACTAGTTAGCAAATCCCTTCATAAGATTGTTGAGAATTGGCAGAAACTTTCAAACATAAAAAAAAAATGAGAAATAATATAAGCCCCTCCCTCTTCTTTGTAGCTCTCTGATAATGAAGAAAATCCTTGTGTGAGCTAGTAAATAACGAGAGTGAAAGAATCTATTATCAAAAACAAAATAAAAAAGAGTGAAAGAAGAATCTTCAACAATGAATCATGAGTCATATGCATGACCAAGTTATCTTCATTTTTTTTCTTGTTTCTATAAATATAAGATTATGTGGTTATTCAAAAGGAATTGACTGTCTCTGAAATTGGGAGCACGAACGAAGCCACGAACTTGGGTCTTTGGCTCTTCTTTGTGTCAATGTCTCCGTGTGAGAATAGAAGACTCCATCGCTTCTTCAACTTCAAGATGGCAAAGTGAGAAAGATACCTTCTTTTCTTCTTATGCCACAGCTTAAAGTTGCATCCTTTAAATATCAGGTAGGTCAAAGTTGTGACTTTTTCTTGTTTATTAGAGATTCCGATCATGCTTGGCTTGATGGGTTTCTTGTTTCCAAGCTTTTGTTCTAGTAAATTTCGAAACTTTATGTGCTTAAATCTCAAAATTCAGGTTCAGAGTTACAAAATTCCTCTGCAATTGCATTGTCTAGCTGTCTATATCTAAATAGACTTTGGAATGTGGCTTTTGACCTTTTGTTCTATCTAGATATTGAATTCTGATCGTATCAAAGCATCTCTTGATCGATGCATTCTCTGTTTGAAATCAGGATCTTGTCAAAACCTTACATTTTTATTCAGCAATGTGATATCGATTTCTCTATGGTTCCTTGGTTGTCTAGTTTTGGTTTGGCTCAAAGATCTTCATTTCAATTGTGATGTTGTTGAATGACAGATTGCTACTGTCTCATTTGGTTGGAGGAAAGAATAGGCGATGAGCAGAACCGTTGCTGACCATCTTGCGTAGAGCTGGCTGTGACATTGTAGAGGCTCTACAAGCCGGTGCTTTGACTTTCTGGAGAATAAAATGGACTCTTTTTTCAAAAACTCATATCTGGACCCAAAGGCTGTGCGTGCCCAGCTTCCTAAGAGGGCTGATCTTGCGGCTCCTTCTGAACCGATGACCGTTGCGTTAGCTATTAGTGGGAGCATTAAAAGCAAGAATGTAATTAAGTGGGCGCTCAACAAGTTTGGTTCTGACAAAAATGTCACTTTCAAGCTGATTCACATCCATCCAAAGATTACTACTCTACCTACAGCTTGTAAGTTCCAAAGATTTTCTTCTCTACCTGAGACTTCCTGTGACTACTTAAGAGCCTGATACCGGTTTCTGTTTCCTTCCTTAGCGGGGAACATAGTCTCTATATCCGAGGAACTAGAGGAAGTAGCGGCTGCTTATAGACAAAAAGTGATGCAGGAGACAAAAGAAACTCTTCTTAAACCTTTCAAGAAAATGTGCGAGCGGAAAAAGGTTTTTATTTAACTTTTTGTCATTCTTGGTCTTCCTTTATCAGATATGTTATATAGCTAAAGATCGATGAAACTCGTTTTGAATCTTCTTTGACAAAGGTTGCAGTAGAACTTCAAGTGCTTGAATCAAATAGTGTTGCAGTGGCGATAACCAAAGAGGTTAATCAGCATTTGATCAGCAATCTTATCATTGGACGCTCATCTCAAGCTGCCTCCTCGAGGTATGGCATGGAATATTATCTTTTCGGTTTCATTATCTGATTGCACAGAGTTTTCTGAATGAATATATCTGTTGAAACTACTTCCAGGAATTATGATATTACAGCGTCGATATCAGCATCTGTGTCAAACTTGTGCACAGTCTATGTTGTCTCAAACGGAGGAGTCCATATTCTTGCAAAAGACACGTCAGACACGGAGAGGAATGACACTTCAATAGAATCTGGTTTTGAGAGAACTTCCTCCAGCTGTTCTTCTGGTTCAGGAGCTAACTCAGGTTTGGAGCTTTCACCAATCTTTTTACCAGAAACTGATGTGTGATTTATGAGTCTGATTTTTCTTCGCTTTTCTTTTGTACATTCTTTAGATGTTATGTCGAATGCACTCAAATCTAACCCTCACACTCTGTCCAATAAGAGAATGCAAAATCTCCCGACAATAGTAAGAGGGGTTTCTGTTCCTATGGAAACTAGTTCTACTGAGTCAGATGAAACTAAAAAGAGGTCTTCGGATGCTGCAGAGGAAGCAAGCAAGAGAAGTAGCCCTGAAACATCACGTAGTGTTTCTTGGAATCCTCAGTTTAGAGATTTTGACGAGAGAAAAGACGCTATGAGTTCCATGTCTAGCAACTTTGAATACGGAAATGTTGTTACTCCCCTTGGACACTATTTCACAGACAACCAGGTAAACTAAGGTTCGATAAGATTTTTTGTAAACCTCTTGTGAGATCGAAAGCATTTGGGATTGATATGTTTTTCATTGATTTCAGGACACGCTTAATGAAATTTCGAAGTTGAGAGCTGAGCTTAGACACGCTCATGAAATGTATGCAGTGGCTCAAGTTGAAACGTTGGATGCTTCTCGTAAGGTTGGCTTGAAAATATCTCTAGAAAAGGATAACGTGTGTTTGATAAAGCATACTTTGTGTGTCTAATAAATCTGCCCCTTTTTTATGGTTTCAGCTAAACGAGCTTAAGTTTGAAGAGCTAACGCTTCTGGAGCACGAAACGAAGGGGATAGCAAAAAAGGAAACAGAGAAGTTTGAGCAGAAGAGAAGGGAAGAGAGAGAAGCTGCACAAAGAAGAGAAGCTGAGATGAAAGCAACCCATGAAGCCAAAGAGAAGGAGAAGCTTGAAGAAAGTTCCCTTGTGGCTCCTAAGCTGCAATACCAAGAGTTCACGTGGGAAGAAATTATTAACGCAACTTCATCATTCTCTGAAGATTTAAAGATCGGAATGGGAGCTTACGGGGATGTTTACAAATGCAATCTGCATCATACAATCGCCGCTGTCAAAGTTTTGCATTCTGCTGAAAGTAGTCTATCCAAGCAATTCGATCAAGAGGTAACCAATCAAAACATAATTCTTATTTGAAATGTTTCTCTGATTTCTTCAAAAAAACTGACATTTGTATTCACCATTTAACCTCTTAGCTCGAAATCTTGAGCAAGATCAGGCACCCGCACTTGGTTCTTCTTCTAGGAGCATGTCCTGATCATGGCGCTCTAGTGTATGAGTACATGGAAAACGGTAGCTTGGAAGATAGACTGTTCCAAGTCAACGATAGTCAACCAATCCCGTGGTTCGTGCGGTTAAGAATCGCTTGGGAAGTCGCATCAGCGCTTGTTTTCCTCCACAAATCAAAACCGACACCAATCATCCACCGCGATCTTAAGCCTGCTAACATCTTGCTTAATCACAACTTTGTCAGCAAAGTAGGAGATGTTGGTCTTTCCACAATGATCCAAGCTGCCGACCCATTGTCAACCAAATTCACAATGTACAAGCAGACAAGCCCCGTGGGAACGTTATGCTATATCGATCCCGAATATCAACGAACCGGAAGGATATCTCCAAAATCAGACGTGTATGCTTTCGGAATGATCATTCTGCAGCTTCTCACTGGTCAACAGGCTATGGCACTGACATATACAGTAGAAACAGCCATGGAGAACAACAACGACGATGAGTTAATACAGATTCTTGATGAAAAAGCAGGTAACTGGCCAATCGAAGAAACTAGGCAATTAGCTGCTTTAGCACTCCAGTGTACAGAGCTCCGTTCTAAAGACAGGCCTGATTTGGAAGATCAGATTCTTCCAGTATTGGAAAGCTTGAAGAAAGTAGCTGATAAAGCAAGAAACTCGCTTTCCGCTGCGCCAAGTCAACCTCCAAGCCATTTCTTCTGTCCATTACTTAAGGTAATAACTTGTTTGCTACGTTATCTGTTTACTTGCAAGAGAAGTGAGGTTAATTTAAAGAAGAATGTTGTTATATTGCAGGATGTGATGAAGGAGCCATGTATTGCGGCTGATGGGTACACTTATGACCGGAGAGCCATAGAGGAGTGGATGGAGAACCACCGGACGTCTCCGGTTACTAATTCGCCGTTACAAAACGTGAACCTTTTGCCCAATCACACTCTTTACGCAGCCATCGTCGAATGGAGAAATAGAAATCAGTGAGGCAAAACAGAGAAAAGCGCGCTCCATTTTGGTGCCTCTCTTTGAAACTGCGTAGCGTTTTTCGGCATAGAGAAACGGCGAGGTGTTCTCACCGCCTTTTTCTCTTTTCGTTTGTTTGTTCTTTTGGAATTACCTTTGTACTGCATTTGGATTTATTTTATTCACTTTTGTGGATTCGGTTGAAATGTAAAGAGTTGCATACTGTAATATGTAATTTGGTATTAACCGATTCATAAACCATTTCGATCTAAATCTGATTAGATTCTCATAATCTCGTGTTTGCTTTTATTACAGCTTCTACTTTAATGCGTCTAGTTTTAGATACAAATGAACTTTTGAATGGTTCTATAACTTCAAATTTGTATCACCAAAAGATAATATATCTTTTGACTTGTCCGAAAAGTAAACATGTCCAAAGGACATAAAAATAATCAAATCTGTATCCCTTATCTTTTTTTTTGTTGTTGTGATCAACGAAAATAATTAAAATTTTAACACATGCTAAATAGTGTTTATTGACTTTTTCTCCAAACGTGAGATAGTTTTGGTCATAATACATTAATGGTATAATTAATCAGCCCTTATAAACACGTTATTGGTTAAATAACTTGAAACTTATGTCACAATCAATTCCATTAACACTCCACGCGTAGGCGTAGCTTAGCGTGCGTGCAACTATCCGCTATCATAAGTTCCCATTATCACTAGTATTAAACTTTGGATTAAGGATCTTACTCAGATTTTATAATAGTTTATGAAATTTTGTTACTTTTATAGTCTCTTAAATCAGAAATTGACTTCATTAAACAGATCGTACGAAATTTTCTGATCAGTAATTCTTTTTTCCTTTATAATTCATCACATACAAACATAAAATGAAAAAAGAAGAAGACATTTTAGAAATAACTTAAACTCTACATCTAAACTTGAATACCATGTCTAAATTAATGTATTATTTAACATAATAAAATGTCTATTTAAGTAAAATTAAAGAATAATAAAACTCGAATCACATAACAAGCCTTCATTGCCGAATAATTTAGACATTAAACCAAATTAACCAAACATTTTTTTTTTACCAGACTATTATGTAATGCATATTTAAAAACTAATTACGTCAGGTGAAATTAAAAAAAAAAAGGTATGACGCCGTCAAAGGACCCGGTAGTGGACCCAACGGTGCATCAACGGAATCCGGATCTACCCAATTGTATCTTAATTTTAGATCCGAACCCGAAACGAACAGATTCTTTTATTGGATTAATTAGTGAAAAATAAATAAATAGGCTTTCTTTTCTTACACGTCACCGACCGACCACTCCTGTCTTTGACATTCTCCTCCACTGCTTTAAATGAAAGAAACAGAGCACTGTTCCGATTCTTTTCATTTCTCCATTGAAATTACAATTCAAAGCTTTCTTCTTTTGTACGTTATTCCATTAATCCAATTTGAAACTTTCAAAATTTTCCCTTTTCTCTGGCTTTCGAGTTTTTCTCGATTCCTTTCTCCATTTTATTCTTTCCCCTCTTCTTCAACATCTCAATATAAACCCTAATTTTGATTCTAGTTTCTCAATTGGTGTGAATTCTCAGAAATTCAGAAAACCCTAATTTCGTTTTTTTCTCTGTTCGGTTTTTTTTTGATTGATTCGATTTCCTTTGATTCTCCGATGAGGATTTATCTGATTTTCCTCGTGGTGGTTTCCTTATTTACCTCCGCGTTTTCCGATTCGATTCTCGAGTACCCGTCGGAAATCGAGAGTCGACACAAGAAAGCTGCCGAAGAAGATGTCAATTTGCATTGTACGACCTGGAGATTCGCGGCGGAGATGAACAATCTCGCGCCGTGGAAAACAATCCCGGTGGAATGTGCCGATTACGTGAAGGACTATGTGATGGGTAAAGGCTACCTCACCGATTTGGAGAGAGTCTCTGAAGAAGCTTTGATCTTCGCGAGAAGCATCGAATTCTCCGGCGATGGCAAAGATATTTGGATTTTCGATATCGATGAGACTCTCTTATCCAATCTTCCTTATTACATTGATCATGGTTTTGGGTACATTCTCTCAAAACTTTTACTTTACACATTTTTATCTCAAACTTGGTTTGGTTTGTGTATGTTCATGTGATTCTTTTGCTAGAGAAACTCATAAAAGAGGACAATTGGTTATAGAAAATGCTTGACTTTGTTGATTATGTTTTGGGAATTTTGAAGGTTGGAGCTTTTTGATCATTCGGAGTTTGATAAGTGGGTAGAGAGAGGAGTGGCACCAGCCATAGCACCAAGCTTGAAGCTTTACCAAAGAGTGTTAGATTTGGGATACAAAGTTTTCTTGCTTACAGGGAGGAAAGAGAGTCACAGGCTTGTCACTGTTGAAAATCTCATCAATGCTGGTTTCCAGAACTGGGACAAGCTTATTCTCAGGTATAATTATAAACAAATGCAGCTTCTTAGGTTGTAACTATACATGCTTCTAGGTCATGCCATGAGTTTTTTCGTTATGCAATGGTTGATGCCGGTGGCATATAGTTTGATAAGAAACATGGGTAGCTCTTTGATTTTAAGTCATGCAATGAGTTTGTTCGTTATGCAATGGTTGATGATGCTGGTGGATCATATAGAATTCTGGATCTCTGCAAATGGTTTGATAAGATATCTTAGACATATCATCATCAGTTTTGAACATCCTTTGTTTATTCGTTTTGCTTTGCCCTCGTGTCTGTGTGTGATGTGCAGATCTCCAGAGGAACAGCACAAAATGGCGACACTATACAAATCTGAGAAGAGAGATGAGATGGTGAAAGAGGGATATAGGATTAGAGGCAATTCAGGTGATCAATGGAGTGATTTGTTGGGTACCTCCATGTCTCAACGATCTTTCAAACTCGCAAATCCAATGTATTATATCCCCTGAAGGGCTTTATTTGACGACCTATATAAAACATTTCAAAAATCGTATATACTTACTATTAGAGCAATCAAAGTGTTTTTAAAGTTGGATTGCCTTTGCTTGTAACTTGTCAAGCTACTAAATGTACTAATAACAGAGAATGCTCTGTTTTATACAGAGTAGATAGTATATAGTACTACTCGTTTTAACTTCTTTTTTTCACAATGTATTCGTGATCATCTTTAGTTACACTAAACTCTAGTAAGCCAAAATTAAAACTCTTTAGTTTCTTTTTTGTTGACATCAAATAATAAGAAGTGCATTAAGAGAAAAAGTCACATTCATTATCGTTGCATACTCCAAAAGAACACATGTTCAAGCCTTGTGGCACATTCATCACAAACTAGCAGTAAGAGCCTTAACGAAAACATGTTGTTTAGGGACTGTAAGCACATGATCAAACCACTCAACCTTTCCCCAAAAACTAAAATTTAGGTGCCTTTTAAGCGCAATCACGGCACACCAAATCATCATCTCATCTCTGCCACCAGCCCCACAAGAAGGGCGATCCTCTTCCCATAAAACCGCCATCTTTCCACCATAATCAGCCAATCTAACAAACATATTCTCAGGTAAACTAGGTAGTCCTAACAAACCTTTCAATATTCTCCACATTCTTAACTTAGTATCATACCATCTGAACACTCCGCGATGAATATAGAACAAAACATTATTTATCTCGCAAAAAGAATATGAAGCCCTCATACCAAACATCGTTGGTATAGCCTTGTCCCATCTACCTTCCTTGTAAGCATACACCACTCCGTGAGTCGTCTCCACGTGAAACTTTCCATCAATACATGCGCTTTTGGAGTAAAAAATGCCTTTTGTCTTGCTGCATGGGATGGGCTCAGGATGCCACACTTGTGTTTTTGTGTCGAACACCTCGAACAAGTTCTTACAGGAGTTGGAATCGCCATTGCCATCTTTGTAGCTTCCTGCTACATATATCTTTCTGTCAAGGACGCTAGCAGAATGTGACATCAGCTCCACCCGCAAGCTTGGAGCCTCGCGCCACATGTGAGACTGGGAATCCAGAATCGAGACACTAGACGAGGAGGGTCCTAGGTAAATGGATCCACCAATGTTGTAGATATCAGAACCAACCGCCACGAGACTTGAAAAGTTTGCAGGAGGAGAATGGGGAATTGGCACAGTAGCCAAAACATACCCATTTGACTTCTTCTTCTTACTGGTGTCATTGGTTAGGGTTCCGTCAGGTTTCCGACAGAGAGTGAACCAATGTGTGTTAGGGCCAGAATCAAAATGAAAGCACACGTAGAGACAACTCTCAGTGTGGCCTAAGAGTGATCGGGCTTTGTAAAGGTCCGGTGAAGCTAGTAGAGATCGGAAGCTCTTGGAGACAAGAGAGAGAGTCGGATAGTACAATCTTGAGATGCGTGCGAAGATGCTCAATAGCAAATCATCGGGAAGTGACGACATGACTCTACTGTTTAAGTTCAATATGACACATAAGTTTTTCCTCTTTTTGTTTTCAATACTTTAGAAACAGATAAGAAAATAAAAAATTGAGAAAAGAGCATGTATAATTACTTGAGCAGCAATCTAGGGTTTTTGCCTCGGATCGGATCGAAGCAAAGGTAGATTATTTGTTGATCTCAAAGCGGATGCTACAGGAAGAGCGATTTGATCCTTCGCTTCCTAGGGATGATAGATCAAGAGCGCATTGAGTAAAGCATTTCAGTTCATGTGGATAAAATAGATATCACAGGGGTTTTTGTTCCCATAGATTGTTTCCTTTAGGGTTTGTAGTGACTTCTTCACAGGCCCCGGCCCACATGGCCTAAAGATTTTCTAAATCTATTCTAAATATTGGTGATTGACAGAACAATGATGAGACTGAGATTGATATCCCTGAAGATTTGCTGATAATTGAGCACGAACATCTAGAGAAGAAATAGTAAAGGAAGATTATGGAGACTCATTTGCAAAAGAGAGTGATCATAATTTCTTTGAAGAGAGAGATCGAGCTATTCTAAATCCAACAAACCAAGATGTTAATATGATTAACGAGTAATTAATATGCTATATCACATTATATCAGATAACAACGTTTTTTTCTTCTAATACCCACATTAGTTTATGAATTTTATAGGAATTGATTAGCTATATATTGCCATGTGTAGAATTGAGACGTCGGTTACAAACACAACTGATATTATGGTTTACTCTCAAGAGTTTCTGAATAGCATCAAATTGTTTAGATTGACTAACAACAGTTTGCGACTGAAGATTGGTGGCCCTCTCATGTTACTTGGAAATATTGATCATAAAATTGATCTATGCAATGGCACTAGGTTATATATCATTCAGTTGGCTAATCATGTTGTTAAGACTAGATTTATAATATATAATAGTGTTAGTGCTAAAGTACTCTTGATCCATACGATGCTTGTCTCTCAACATAAGCAAGGTTCCCTTTTTGAGAAAGTTTTTGATTTTGCAATCTAAAAAGGTGAGCTTGTTTCTTCTACCAAAACTAATATTTTTTCATGGACATATGTTGATGCATGTTTCCAGAGTAACATCCATGTCTGGTTTCCAGTGTACAAAGTCAATTAGTATTTCAAGTTTTCAACCATATGATATCCTAAATGAGTAAGGAACATGTATAAAGCATTACTCGAAGAACAAGCGTCAAAGATAAGCCAATGTACACATTTATAATTAAAAAA